>FWPU01004645.1_pt1 | contig 31589 bp, 23 predicted proteins | sample 2228361 | NCBI WGS metagenome assembly FWPU01 (sample SAMEA103939777, study PRJEB20133) | metagenome | reverse complement strand
TACGGGCTGCGCTGAGATACTCAAGCTTCCGTAGCCCTCCTTCAGCGCAGCCCTACTCGACCAGCGGTCTCACTACAGGCTGCGCCGGGGTGCTCAAGCGTCCGCGCCCCTCTCTCCGGCGCTCGCCAGTCCGCTGGCGCCCCTGCTCGACCAGCAGAGGCTGCGCCCAAGCTCCCCGCCGCGATTTGCTTGCGCTCCCGATGGCTGCAGCGTATGATAAGCATATGCGGTAAGTTCACCTTCCGCGCCGACCAGCCCGGAGAATCCCCGACCTTTTCCCAGAGGGAGGACTCATGCCGCCAACGACCGCCGAACTCCGCCGGTTTCTGACCGCGGCCTTCAGCGACGAGGAGCTGAAAACCCTCTGCTTCGACTACTTCCGCGACGTGTACGACGACTTCGCGGCGGGCATGACCAAGGGGCAGATGATCCAGCTCCTGATCGAGCGTTGCGACCGCCGCGCGGCGCTGGCCAACCTGGAGGCGGCGCTGCGCGCTGAGCGGCCGGACCAGTATGCGGCGCGCTTCGGCGTCGTCACGCCCGTCCCTGCTGCGCCGACCCCTGCTGAACCCGCCCCCGTCCGCCGCGACCCGCATCAGGTCTTCCTCAGCCACGCGCACGAGGACGCCGCATTCGCCCACCGGCTGGCAGCCGACCTGGAGCAGGCGGGCTGGCGCGTCTGGATCGCGCCCGACAGCATCCAGCCCGGGGAGAAGTGGGTGGAGGCGATCAGCCGCGGGCTGGAGGAGAGCGGCGTCTTCATCGTCGTGCTGACGCCGGCGGGGGTGGCGTCGCGCTGGGTGAGGACCGAGACGAATGCCGCCATCGAGCTGGAGAACCGTGGGGAGGTGCGCTTCATCCCGCTGGAAGTTGCGGCCTGTCAGGTCCCCGCGCTGTGGAATGTGTACCAGCGCGTCCCGTTCGGCGGACGTTACGAGGACGGCCTGCGGGCGCTGCTCGCCAGGCTGAGCGGGGCGCCGGCCGCGGACGTCGCGCGCGCGCTGGCCCAGCCGCGGGCGCCGGAGCCAGCGCCGCGCCGGGAGCCGCTCGACTTCGACTGGGTGACGATCCCGGCGGGCGAGTTCCTGATGGGCAGCGACAAGCGCAAGGACGAGCTGGCCGACGACGATGAGACGCCGCAGCATACCGTGTATCTGCCGGAGTTCCGCATCGCCCGCACGCCGGTGACGGTGGCGCAGTTCGCGCCCGGCAAGGTTGATTCAGGAGACCCCCTCCCCGGCCCTCCCCCGATGCGGGGGAGGGCGTCGGCCTCGGGATTCGGGTGGTGTCCCCCGGCTTTTGAGCCTCTGGCCTCTGCTCCTCTGGTCTCTGGGCGGCTGTGGGGGTGTGGATTCCAGGCGACCCCCTCCCCGGCCCTGGACTTTGGCCTTTTGCGGAGTTTGCACGCCCACGTGCGAACGAAGCTACGAAATATGGCACATGGACGTGCTCCACTCCACAACATATAGGGGCGTTCTGAAAATGGCCAAAGTCCACGGAGTCGATCGGTCCTGCTGGTGTAGGGTGGTTTCAGCGCCGGATCAGCGGCAGCCAGCCGCGCCAGCGAGGCTCGACAGCGGCGTATAGCTCTGCGCCCACGGCCCGCGTGAGCACGGAGCCGCCAGCGAAGTAGGCGTCGGTGCGCGCCCCCATTGTCAGCGGGATCAGGCCCGCAGCCCCCGGTCGTATGCGCACGCGCATCGTCGCCAGCGTGAAGTCGCCGCTAGGCCCGGCGGCGGCGAAGTCGCGTCCGGCGGCGACCAGGACCCGGCCGATGCTGGCATCGACCGTGTTCCACCACACCTGCGGCAGCGCGTTCCCCATCTCCAGGGCTGCGGCCGGCTGGCCCGCAGCGTCCACCACCTCAATCTGCTCAGGATCGAACAGGATCTCCAGGTCGACGTTGTCGATCGGCTGTTGATCGGCGTACACGCGCGCCGCCACAGCCACGATCTCGCCGGGGGAGGCTTCGGCGCGCGCCGGCGCCAGCGCGATCGTCACGGGGTCGCCGGCGACCCGACCGGACGCGCGCGCCAGGCCCGTTGCGGCCAGCGGGCACGTCCCCTCACCCCAGTAATTGGTGACGAGCAGCGAGAAATCGGCGCCGTTGACGCAGCCATCGCCGTTGAAGTCGGCGCGCGCGTCGAAGGTCGCGTCGCTGCTGCAGGCGCCGAAGGCTGCGGCCAGGATCGAGAAGTCGGCGCCCTGGATGACGTCGTCGTTGTTGGCGTCCCCCTCGCGCAGGACGCCGAAGGGGATGGGCGTGGCGGGCGGGCCAGCGCTGAGGTCGATGTCTGTGCGATGCACGGAGAGGGCGTGCGCGCCTTTGACGCAGATCGTCGGGTAGGAGACGGAGGGCAGGACGGGGACGGTGAAAACGCCGCTGGGATCGGTGAGCGCGCTGGCGGTCAATCTTCCGCCGCCCGTCGTTTCCAATGTAACCGTGAGCGGATAGCCGGCCCAGGCTGGCGTGGGGGGCGCGCCGCGGCCCTGCAGATCGACCTGGCCGAGCAGCGCGCTGGCGGTGATGGAGATCGTCGCGCCGGCGGTCGTCATCACCGCGGGCATCCCGTTCATGTAGACCGATGTGCCCGCGGCGAAGGCCAGCGGGCTGCCACCCGGCGGCGTGGCCCCCACGCCCTTGAGATGGAATGCTGCGACAGGGAATAGCCCACTCGGGGGTGGCGACCCGGGCGCGCGTCCAGAGCTGAAGACGATGGCGCCGGACGGATCGACCTGATTCTGGAGGATGAACGGCAGCGCGGTGCCAGCGTCGATCGCGGCGGCCGGCGTCTGGCAATCGGCTGCGACGACCTGGAGGTAAGCTGGCTCGAACGTGACGTGCAGGTCGACGGCGTCGACTGGGCCGCCGTATGTGTCCAGCGTGACCGTCATCGTCACACACTCGCCGAGCGGCAAGGTGTGGCTGGCCGGGTCGAGGGCCAGGTGGGCGTGGATCGCGGTCGGCGTCGGTGTGATCGTCGGCGTATTGGTCGGCGTAGTCCGCGGGGTCGGCGAGGGATTAAAGGAAGGCGGAGGGAATTCACCGTCGGGACGAGTCGGCGTCGGCGTGATCGTTGGCGTATCGGTCGGCGTGGGCGTGGGCGTATCGGTTGGTGTGGGCGTCGGCGTATCCGTTGGTGTCGGCGTACTTGTTGGCGTGAAGGGGGTATCGCACACATCCACGCTGACATCGTCGACGTACATCCAGGTGCGGCCGGTGGCGTCGGTGCTGTTGTTGTAGACCTCGAAATAGAGGACGACTGTGCGGCCGCGGTAGGCAGTGAGGTCGAACGTACGATATTTCCAGACGTCGCTGCCATCCAGTTCCTGACCCGTCAGGTCTTTGAGCAGGCCGTAGCTGGCGCTGAGCAACATCACGCGCTGCCAGTCACCGCTGGTCGCCTGCGTGCCTGGCTTGTACCAATACGAGAGGGTCACATAGCCAGAGGTGGGGATGGTGAACCGTTGGTGCACGGTGGAATAGGCCGCGCCCATGGGGACCGCCTCGCCGAGCAGCGTGCGCTGTGGGAACTGAGCGATCTCCGGCTGCGTCAACGTGGCGCCTGGCAGCAGGCCGAGGCGGGCGCTGCGCTCTCCTGTATGAGCTGCTGCCGTGCTGTACGCGCCAGTGGCTGGCGTGATGGGGAAGACCCAGGCGGCATCGAGCTCGAAGCCGCCGTTGACGATGAGTTGCGAGCAGGACTGGATGCTGGCCAGGCGTTCCGGCGCCGCCAGAGCGAGGGGAGGCTGGCCCTGGGCCAGCAGGCTATGGGCTGGAAGTGAGATGATCAACAGGATGAGGGTGAGCAGAAAGCCAGCCAGCGAGATGTGTTGCGTGCGAGAGTTCATAGATCAGCTCCTTCGTGGCGAGGCTGTTTTGGGCAGCCTCTGACAAAGCAGGCGCAGGACGATCGGGGGCGCCGGTGAAGACAACGGCCATTGCATCGCGCAGCGACGAGCGACCAGTGCGCGAACGAAGATCTAGTTGATTGTAAAGGATAGTCTAATGGATAGGACGCTTCTTATCGGGAAAGGTCGCGCCGGACGGCGGGACGGTGTATAGTACTGCGGAGCTATTGATCGCGGTGGGGTGAAGGAATGGGCCGCGGAGCAGCACAGGTCCTCGTTCCTACGCGGAGCATAGGAACGAGGACTCTTGCGTGCGGTTGTGGCTGAACTGCGTCTCTCTACCCGTTCGTTCTCTCGCTGATTCGTCTACTTGTAACGATCGATCAACTCGCGCAAGCGGGCGTAATCGGCTTCCTGGAACGGCTGTGCTGAATCATCCTGGCGCGCCAGTGTGGTGTCGACCAGGATGAACAGGCCGCGATTGGTCGTCTTGGTACGTAAGACGTGCTCGACGTAATCGAGGGCACTGGCGAAGTGAATCTCCTTGTTCAGCCCCAGATGGGGGACGATCACCATCTTGCCGCCGAAGCGCTCCCACACGCGCGCGAACGGCATCTCCGAGGCGCCGAAGTTGAGGCCGCGCAGCTTGTACACCTGCTCCAGGTTATCGAGGTTGTGCTCGAAGTTGCCGCAGGTGTGGATGAATACGCCGTTGAAAGCCTCGGAGAGCTGATTGACATACGGCAAGGCGAACTCACGGTAGAGATGGGGAGACATGAGGGCGATCACGTCATCGCTGATGCTGATGCCGTGGCCGTCGGGCATCCAGATCAAGGGGTAGTGGCAGGGCACGAAGTCGGCGATGAGGGCGCGCTGAGCCTGGATGAACTCGATGATGAGGTCAGTCACCAGGCGCATCAGATGATGGACCTCGCGCGGGTGTTCGTACATGGCGACCATGAAATGCTCGTTGTGCCAGATCAGGTAGGCGACGTCGAGCGGCCCCTGCACGTCGGTCATGCGGACGGGGAACGCGCCGCCCGTACGCTCGACGAAATAGCGGGTGTATTCCAGCACCTCGCGGAGCTGTCCATCGGTGATCGCGGGGCGCGCCAGGTCGTAGACGCGCTGCGGGTCGTCGAAGAGAATGGGGGCGTTCCAGGGCTGCTGTCCCTCGAACCAGCGCACTGGGCAGCCGAAGGCGGACGGGAAGATGGTGACGCCCAGATACGGGAAGAGGATAGGGATGTAGTCGTCGTCGAGCTGGAGGGCGGCCTTAGCGGCGATGTTGTCCAGTTGCGCCTCGAGCATGCGCGTCTTGTCCTGGAACTGCTGGAGGACGGTGTGAGGGCTTTGCGCGTAGACGTTGACCTGGAACGCCGGGCGCGGCAGGTCCTCCAGGTCCCACAGCCGGCGCAGGAACGCGCGCGTGGCGGCCAGTCGTTCGGGGGGGAAAGGATTCATGACAATCGCTCCTGAAGCGGGATAGGGCCTCTGCTGACCCTTATGCTTTCAGCGATCCGGCCAGCAGCCCGGCGATGAACTGCCGCTGCATGGCGAGGAACAGGATGAGGATGGGCACGGTGCCCAGGAACGAACCGGCCATAATGGTACCGTATTCAACGTCGTATGGCCCAACGAAGCTGGCGATGGCCAGGGTCAGGGTGAACATCTCCTCGCTGGTGAGGACGATCAACGGCCACAGGTAGTCGTTCCAGGCGCCGGTGAAGAAGAGAATAGCGAGCACCCCCAAGGCTGGCCGCGCGATGGGCAGGATGATCTGCCAGTAGATGCGGAACTCGCCGCAGCCGTCGATGCGCGCTGCATCCATCAACTCGTTGGGGATGCCCATGATGTACTGGCGCATGTAGAACAACCCGAACGCTTGAGCCAGAGATGGAACGATCATCCCCCAGTAGGTGTTGATCCACCCCAGGCGCACGAGCGTCAGGAAGAGAGGCACGAGCATGAGCTGGAAGGGCAACATCATGGCGATCAGCACCGTGCCGAAGAGGAAACGCTGGCCAGGGAACTGGTATTTGGCGAAAGCGAAGCCGCCCAGCGATGCCAGGAAAAGGCTGCCCACGACGATGTTGGCGCTGATCAGCAGGCTGTTGATCAGCCAGCGGAAGAAAGGATACCGACTGAAGAGGACCATGTAGTTGTTGAGAGTGGGTTCGCGCGGATAGAGGGTGATGGGCAGGCTATAGATCTCCGTCTGCGGTTTGAAGGAGGCCGACACCATGTAGATGTAGGGGATGAACGTGAGGGCGACGCCGCATAGAAGCAGGAGGTTCACGATGCTGGCGAGCAGGACCCGTTGGGTACGGCGCGAGAGGCGCTGTTGAGTGAACGCAATGGTCATGAATTCCCTCGCTCAATCGTTGCGTTGACGGCCGAACACCACGATCTGCAGGACGGAGAGCATGAAGATGATCAAAGTCAGGGCGTAGCCGATGGCGGAGGCGTAACCGAGCTTGGTCAGGCTGAAGCCATTGAAGTACAGGTACATCGTCATCGTCAGTGTGGCGTCTTGTGGGCCGCCGCCAGTGAGCAGTTTGGGCTGCGCGAACAGGTTGTAGGAGCCGATGATGGCCTGGATGACGACGAAGATGATGACGGGACGCAACAGCGGGATGGTCACGTGTCGGAAAACCTGAATCTCATTGGCGCCGTCAATGCGCGCTGCTTCCTGGAGTTCGACTGGGATGTTCTGCAAGCCGCCCAGGAAGTACAGGGCCTCGTAGCCAGTCCACGTCCAGATGCCCATGAGGATGATCGAAGGCATAGCCCAGCCTGGATGGCGCAGCCAGGGGATTGCCGGCAGTCCCAATCCTCTCAGCCCAGCGTTGAGGAGGCCAAATTTCTGCTCGAAGACGAGGATGAACATGATGCTGACGACGACGGCGGAGGTGATCACAGGGACAAAGAAGGCCAGGCGGTAGAAGCTCTTCCAGGGCACGACCCTGGAGTTGAGCGCCACAGCCAGGAGTAGCGCTAGCGGCGTCAGGATGAAAACGCTGCCCGCCGCGTAGTAGCTGCTGTTGATGACCGATCGGATGAACCGCTTGTCCTCGACCAGCGCCAGATAGTTGCGCAGCCCGACGAAGACGCGCTCGCCGCCGATGCCCTCGACTTTGAAGAAGCTGAGCTGTAGAGAGTAGAGGACGGCATAGATGCCGAACAAGAGCATAATCAGGAAGAAGGGAGACAAAAAGAGGTACGGCGCAAGCATGCGCTGTCGGCGATTCCACCAATCGGCGACGGTCATGACGATCCTCTCCTTTAGCGACGGCGCCCGGGGGCTTCCTTGCCATCCCCCGCGCGCCCCCCAGTTCTTCCGCCAGGCCTGAAAGGGGAGGTGCAAGGTGGGATAGTTGCCGCTTGAGCCTCCCCATGCTGTTCGGCCATTGATTCTCTGCGTCGAGTTCTGTCCTTGCCCAGGAAGGAACGGACGCTCGCAGTTATGCCAGGGTCGGTTGCCCATTGCGGGCTACGACGAGTCGCGCCAGGGGCGCGCCAGTCACTGCGTGTCGGACGTGCGCAGGCGCGTACTGGATCACATAGCCTTTGCGGATCGTCTCGCTCAGATTCGGCCCACTGCGGTGGAACATCAGCGACGAGAAACAGGCCATGCTGCCCTGTCGCAGCTCGACAGGCGTGCCTGGGTCGGTGCCAAAGTAGCATTGCTTGCCGATCGGGGTCTCCTGATGCTCGACTACTCCGTGTTTATGGCTGCCAGGGATGACCCAGATGCAGCCGTTGGCGATGGTTGCATCGGCCAGGGCCAGCCAGCAGGTCAGGTATTCGGCTGGCTCGACCGGAATATAACCATTGTCCTGGTGCCAGGGAAAATCGCGTTTGGCTTCAGGGCGCTTGTAAACCGCCTGGTCCCAATAGAGCGCTACGTCCGGACCGAGGATGCGCGTGGCGATGGCGACCAGCTTCGGTTGGGCGACGAAACGCTGGATGAAGTCGTCCTGCTCAGCTAGATGGGTGGTGAAGGAGATCTCGCGCGGCCGGCTGATCCCCTGCTGTCCCTGTCGCTGCAGCTCCGCCTCATGCCGTTCGCTGAACGCGTCGATGCGGGCGGTCAGCTCGTTCATCTTTGCTGCACTGAACAGATCTTCGAGGATAAAGTATCCTTGTTCCCGAAATTGCGCCAACTGTGCATCCGACACCATCGCTTCCCTCTCCCTTTATCTTGTTCATAGCCGGTCAGGAGACCGGCGCTTCGGTCGTCCAAGGGCCTATCCGAAGAACGGTTCTGGCTGGTCTCCTGACCAGCCAGGGGCACGGTCAGGACACCGTGCCGAAACTTTTCGGATGGGTTCTAACGGGTGGCAGGTCGGGAGATCAGCCTGGACTTCGAGTCTGGTTCGTCGTTCATGGCCGGTCTCCCGACTGGCGTCTTCAGTGCCGGCGAGCGGCTGGTTGGTGGTTGCCTGGGCGTACGCGTCGGACTACGCTTGTTGTTCTTTGGCCATCTCGGCGCAGACGGCGTCGAGGGCCTCCTGCGCCGTAGCGGTATCGGCCATCACGGGAGCGATGGCCAGACGTGTGAGCGCGTCGTTGACGAATGGCCAATAGGACGAGGTAGAAGGCAGCGGCATCTCGCCCGCGATCGCCTTGAGGAAATCGCCCGGTTTCTGATTGTCGAAGTAAGGGTCAGGCTGGAAGAGGCGCTCATCCTCCCAGGCCGGACGGTAGGTGGGGTAGAGGTTCTGCAACTCAAACCCCTTCATCTGCCCCTCTACCGTCAGGTTACAGAGCCTGATGAACTCCCAACATTGATCGGCGTACTTCGACTGTTCGGTGATCGTCATGCCGGTGCCGCCGAAGGTCGCTGACCGCGCGCCGGTGCCGTCCTGATAGATGGGTAGAGGCCCCATGTGCCACTTGCCGGCAACCCCTTGAGCGTTGTCTTTCATGAAGCCCTGATACCAGGGCGCTCCGAAGACGACGGCATAGTCGCCAGCGCTCAACGCGCCGTACCAGGCCGAATTGTAGTAGTTGCCTCCCGGCATCAGCTCGGCGATCTTGTCTACATAGACCCAATCGTGCAACATCTGCAGGATGCGGACGGCGAAGGGGTTGTTGACGTTGCAATCGCCGTCCTTGTCGAACCAGCCGCCGCCGTATTGCGACAGGATCGTGTAATAAGCGTTGTCCTGGTCGGGGCAGGCTGTGAAGAACTTGCCCGTCTTCTCAGTATAGAGTTTGCCTTTTTCCAGGAATTCTTCCCAGGTATCGATCGGCTTATCCTCGATGCCCACCTCTGCGAAGAGGTCAAAGCGGTAGAACATGAGGCAGGCGTTCAGCTCGTTGCTGATGCCGTAGATCTTGCCCTTGTACGTCCACTCGGCGACGGCTGATCCCAGAAACAGGTTGTCCTTCTCGGCGCCCAGACGATCGTCGAGGGGCAACAGGGTATCGCGCTCTTTGAGGTAGCGCGTGTGCTCCTGGCGGGCCACGTCGCCGATGTCGGGCGCTCCGGTGCCGGCCTGCAGGGCAGTCAACAATTTGTCGTGCATGTCGGCGTAGGGGAAGGTGGTGATTTTAACAGTGTAGCCTGGATTCTGCTCTTCAAATGTGGGGATCATCGCCTCCTCCCACTTGACGCGGTTGGTGGCGAACGCCCACATTTGAAGTGTCACCTTCTCCTGTGTGGCGGGCTGGGCGGCTGCACCCGCAGCGGGAGCTGCTGCGGGCGCGCCAGGGGCGCCGGCCTGGGGCGCACAAGCAGCGACGAGTCCGGCGCTGACAGTCAGGGCGACCCCTTTGAGAAACTCGCGACGGCTGAGATGCGCGGCGGCAGACATATTCCCTCCTTCGATCTGTTGCCAGAGTATGGAGAAGTGGGCGCAAAGAAGTGGCTGCTTGGCAGATATAGGTTCTGACCTCCAGCATACGCGCCGCTGCGCTCAGCGTCAACGTCTTCTCCGCCATCGATCGGACACGCGTCGGACAGGGAGATGCTGATCTCCAGGCGCGATGCGGCCCCGGCGAGCGCCAGGGCCGCATAGACGTGGGAAGAACCTGCGTTACTTGATCATCGTCAGGGCGGGACCAAGCGCTATCCCTGGCCACCAGCGTGGTGTCGCATTGGCTTGGGGGCGATGCTGCAGCCCTACACCCGGTGCGCGATCTCTATGTAGAACAAATTCTCGTCGGATCTCTTGCGGCGAGCGGGCCAGGATATGCTTATTGAAACCGCCCATCAGCGACGCAAAGGCGGTTCGATCATGGTTTACCGAGACGAGGAACGCAATTAGAGATGGTAGCGCTCTAGTTATATGGTGCACCCTGGCATATGTCAATCATCCTTTAAACCAGCAGGCTGGCTCGCAATTCCTGGAACGGACTCTACTTCAGTCATGTCCTCTGATGGCAACTCATAGAGCGCCTCGGGGGCAATGTCAGCCTCATTGGGCCAAACTACTGTACCAATGACAGGATCTACTACGCCACGCGCAAAAAAAGAAGGATCGCGTAATGGTTCAAATATTGGCCCTTCCAGCAAGGGCAATGCGTTAACCCGTTTGCGAATCCCGTTGTTAAATACTATCTCCAGCGAATGTGGACCACACACAGTGGCGTCGATAATTCGTAATATCATTAGATACCCTCTGCTCTCAATCCAGTGGTGGAATACGTTGCAATGGCTTGCCTTCTTGTGCCAACTCCCAATCTTGTCTTAATTCGGCCTGATACATAGCCGCCCATTCAAAGACCAACGATTGCACTCTTCGCGGCAAATGCCCTTGTAAGATTCGTATAGGATCGATGCCGATCGTCGCCTCATGCTCTGCATAGATCGCATGAAAGTGGGCGGGCGTGTGTTCCTTATAGAACATGATAGAACATGCTGATGATGATGCCGTAGAATTCAGAGATGCGAGGCACGCTCTTACTCCTCATCATCTTGGCCGGAGCGGGCAAAGCCAAATATAGCACTCGTTTACAGTTTGAGCAAACCTTGGTGGGCGGTCTCTGCTGCCGATCAACGCCCAAAATGTCATTGACGCGATCTGAGTCTGGGACCCGGACAGCATGCGCTTGTGTTACAATGCAAGTGTATGGATGAAACAACGTTCGCTGCCAGCGTGCGCGAGGCGCTGGCCCATCTGTATGATACCGCCTATCTGCAACGTCTTCCGCTCGCTCGCTGGCCGACCCTGGCGGATGGCCAGGCGTTGCATCGCGCGCTGCTTGAAGCGATCCGCGCCCAACAGCCTCCGCCCGGGTCGCCCGTAACCGCTCCCGCTTGGCGGCTCTACCGCATCCTGGTGCTGCGTTACCTCGAGGATCGCCCGGTGGCCGAGATTGCGCGCGAGCTGGCGATCAGCGCACGCCAGTTGCAGCGTGATCACCAACGCGCCCTGGAAGCAGTTGTGGCCACCTTGCGCGCACGCTTGCCAACGCTCGCGCCAGCAGTCGGGCCGGAAGGCGTCCCAGCCCTGGAAGACGAGCTATCACAGTACGTCGCCGCCAGCGCGCCCGGCCCGACCGATGTCATCGAGACGCTACGGGGGGTGCTGGCCCTGCTCGCTGCCCGCCACCAGGACCAACAGGCGATGGCCGAGATCTCAGCGCCAGCCTCCCTGCCGCCAGCCCGCGTCGATCGTGTCATCCTGCGGCAGGTCCTGATCCACCTTCTCACCTATCTGCTCGACTGTCTGTCGGCCGTGGGCTTGCGCATTGTAGCTGTGCAGCAGGACACATGGGTCAGCGTGACCTTGTGCGCGATGATAGGCCTGGAAGGCGACAACAAGGGTGACGAAAGCCGTCTGGCGATCGCCCACCAATTGTTGTCGGCGCAGGGGGGCCGCCTTGAAGGGCCGCGTAGGGATGCGCAGGTGATCACGCTCACGCTACGGTTGCCAGCGCACGGGCCGACGACCATCCTTGTCATTGATGACAATCCGGATGTGATTCGCCTCTTTCAGCGCTACCTGGGAGCTACCAACGCGCGCGTGGTTGGCGTTGATAATGCGCAGGAGGCTGTGCGTCTGGCGCGTGAGTTGCGCCCACACGCGATCACGCTCGATCTGATGATGCCGACCCAGGATGGTTGGGAGATCCTCCAGACGCTGAAGGCGCATGCCGAGACGTGCGATATCCCGATCGTTGTCTGTTCGGTGCTACGTGAGCGCGAGCTGGCCCTCGCGTTGGGGGCGGCGGCTTTCCTCGCCAAGCCAATCAATCAGCGACAACTGGTCAACGCGCTGCAAGAGGTGTTGCGAGTCGGACGGCCGCCGGATCGCCTTCCGTCCGCCAGCCCTGGACCATAACCGCGTCATATCGTCGAGGCATCCCCGGCTCTCTCTTCCGCTCCGGTATGAAGCAACGCTGGCATCTGCAATGATCCCAGGCTGCTTTGGATGCAGCGCATCATCTCCCCGATCGAGAATCCACTGCGCCGGGTGATCCCTACCAATCCGGCGGTGACGACCTCTTCCTCGCGGCCGCGCGCGGTGACGACGATCACAGGGATGCTGGCAAGCGCCGGTGTGGCTTGCATGTGCTCGAGGACGGCGTATCCATCGACGTCGGGCATCAACAGGTCGAGGATGACCACGTCGGGCGGCGCGGCAGCAAGCGCCTGCAATGCCTCGGCGCCGCCATGCGCAGCGATGATGGTGTAGCGCCCGCGCGCCGAGCGTAACATGCGGCTGAGCAAGCGCACGACCTCGGGGTCATCATCGACGACCAGCACGCGCCGCACGGGAGTCTCCAATTGGCGTAACACGGCCAGCAGCCTGGCGCGCGAGATCGGCTTGATCAGATAGGCGCGCACCCCGCGCGGAAGGTCGTTCTTCAAGCCGCTGCGCAGGGTGCAGACGACGACGGGCAGGTTAGGTAAGCCCTCACGCGTCTGGCGTAGACGTTGCCAGCCTTCCTCACCTGACGAAGCAGTGACAATCAGGGCGTGTACAGGCGGGCGGCCAGCCAGGCGCAAAGCCTGGTCGGCGTTCTTCGCTCCCTCGACCTGGTAGCCATCAAGATAGCGTTGGAACAGGCGCACGACTTCGGGATCGGGATCTACAACGATCACGCGCTCACGCCCCGCAGCGCTTGGGCGTAGACGCACACGCGTCTCCCAGGGAGGGGTGACGGCCGAGGCTGCCAGCTCCTCGCGCACAGGCAGGGTGAAGAAGATAGTGGTCCCCTGGCCGATCTGGCTCTCTGCCCACATACGGCCCCCGTGTAGCTCGATGAACTTGCGGCTGACGGCCAATCCCAACCCGCTCCCCTTGTCTGGTTTGCCCAGTGGCCCTTCGATCTGTCGGAACTCCTCAAACATGCGCGCCAGGCCCTCGGCGGGGATGCCGACGCCGGTATCAGCCACAGAGATCACGACCTCCGACGCCTGCGCGCGAGCGCAAATATGAACGCCGCCCTGGTGCGTGAAGCGTGCGGCATTGGACAGCAGGTTGATGAGCACCTGGCGGATGCGCGTGCGGTCTGCTGGGACGGTCGGCAGATCGTCAGCAGCGTCGATCTTCAACGTCAGCCCCTTGCCGACGAACAGATGCTCCACAGTGATCGCCGCCTCCTCGATCACCTGCCGCAGCGCCAGGGGGGTTTTGACGAGGCCCATGCGTCCGGCTTCGATCTGGCTGAGATCGAGGATGTCGTCGATGAGGTGCGAGAGATGCTCGGCGTTGCGGTAGATGGCTTCGAGGTCGCCACGGTAGGCTGGCGGCAGGACATCGCCGCCGTAGGTATCAGGCGCCATCAACATCATCTCGCTGAAGCCGACGATGAGGTTGAGGGGGGTGCGCAGCTCGTGGCTGACGTTGGCGGCGAACTCGGCCTTGAGTCGGCGCGCTTCATCGGCTGCCCGTCGCGCGCGATCGAGTTCCACATTCATGCGCTCCAGGCGTTGATAAGCCGCTTGCAGGTCCTTGAGCACCCGTTGCAGTTCGCCGCGTTGGTCACGCAACGCCTCGGTCTGCCTCCAGGCGCGCTCATAGCTGAGCCAGGCCCAATGCAGCACCGTTTGTAGAGGGGACGCAGCTACCCAGGTGACGACGGCGGTCGCCAACGCCCCGGCGCTGGCGACAACAGCCGTGGGAGGCCAGAGGAGGCCAGCATAGGCGGCGCCAAGGAGGCCAGCGGCGATCGCTCCTGCGACAACGAAGCCAGCGATGGGGCCGAGGAGGAGGCTGCTCACCCCTGCGACCAATGGCCACAGGCAGGCAATGGGGGCGCCTGGATCGCTGCGCGCTGCAGCCAGGAGCGCTAGACCAAGGCCAGTCAGGAGCACGATCACCGCTGCCAGGGAGCGACGTCGCATAAACGCGTGATAGGCGAGCGCGCCGCCCCCGCCCAGAATCAGTGGGCCGAGCAGTCGGTCAGGCTGCAATGCTCCCAGGTAGGGGGTGATCTGGAATTGGACCCAAAGCACGGCGAACAGGATGCTGGCCAGGATCATGCGGCGCAATGCCATCGCACGCAGTTCTTGCACATCCTCATGATGAGGCCAGACGACTTCAGGACGCATCCGGAATTCGTAGATCATGGCGAGTCCCATCCGCGGAGTGACCGACGAGCGCGAGGCGAGCGGATCAGGGCGCTGGCTGCGGCTCCATCACCGGCAGGGGGGCCAGCGCATCGTACAGGTCCATGATCCGCCGGGCGACGGCCTCCCAGCCATAGGCGCGCGCGGCGACTGCCGCCTGACGCCCGATGCGCGCGCGCAGCGCGTCGTCGGTGAGAAGACGCAACAGCTCGGCCGCCAGCGCTCGCTCATCGCGCACCGGGAAGTGGAAGCCGGTCACGCCGTGCAGGACCGTGTACTTCAGCCCACCTACATACGAAGCGATCACGGGGGTGCCGCAGGCCATCGCCTCCAGCGCCACCATGCCGAAGGACTCGTAGTGGGAGGGCATGACCAGGACGTCGGCCGCCGAATAGTAGAGGGGCAACAGCTCCTGAGCGCGCGCGCCGAGGAACGTGACCATCTGCTCCAGCCCCAGCTCGCGCCGCAACGCGCGCAGACGAGCCATCTCGGCGGTCATGCGCGCCGGATCGTCGCTGGCGTCGCCGCCGATGATGGCCAGGCTCACGTCGCTCTGGCCGTGGGGCAGGCCGCTGACGACCTGGGGCATGGCGCGCATCAGGGTATCGATCCCCTTCAGCGGCTCGATGCGGCCGACGAACAGGATGAGCTTCTGCCCCAAAGGCAGCCCCAGCTCGGCGCGCGCGGCCTCCTGCGGGATGGGATGGAACCGTTCGAGATCGACGCCGCAGGGGATGATCTTGATGCGCGCCGGATCGGCGCCATACAGCTCGATCAGTTGTTGGCGCTCCAGAGGGCTGGCCGCGATGAGGCGGTCGGCCGCAGCGGCGATCTCGGTCTCGACGCGCAGGCGCAGCTCGCTCTCGCGCTCTTCCGGCCGCTGCGCTACCTGGTTCTTGAGATGGCCCAGCGTGTGGAACATGTGGATGATCGGCGTCCGCCACTGCGCCGCCAGCGTCTGGGCGACGGCGCCGGAGAGCCAGTAGTGGCTGTGGATCACGTCGTAACGATGGCCCTTCAGCGCGGCATACGCCTGGACGCCCGCTACGAACTGCGGCAAATGATTGTAGACCAGGTTCTTGTCATAAGGCTGCTCAGGGCCAGCGGGCACGTGGATGACGCGGCTGAAGGGGCCTAGCTCATGGCTCACGCGCACGACGCAGGGGTCCTGCGAGCGGGTGAAGACATCAACGGCAACCCCCTGCGCGCTTAGGGCGCGCGTGAGATCGCGCACGTAGACGTTCATCCCGCCGGTCTCTTTGCCGCCCAGCGCCGCCAGCGGGCAGGTATGGACGCTCAGCATACAAACGCGTCGACGTATTTCGCCTTGACCGATCTCTGGTGACACGCTCGCCGCTCCTCTGGCACCCTTCTCGATCATCTGTCGCATCGAGCTTCCTATCCACGAAGGCGCCCACCAGGGGCAACACTCCCCTGATTCGGCTGGACGTTCAGCGCTTCGCCGTAATCCGGTAGACGCGGGTGTCCTGCCCTCCGAAACGGTATTTGTACTCCTCGTCGCCTTGCATGAAATCGAAATAGCGCTTCCCCGTCTCGATCGCGTGTTCGATGCAACGGCTGAGGAGGACGATGCCGGGGCTGAGGTGGGCATATTGGTTGGGATCGTAGCCGGAGTTGTAGACGAGGACGCGATCCTGGTAATCGAAGCAATACATCGACGCGGCGACCGCGCCGTTCACCTCGATGAAGGAGAGCTGCAACCAGCCCGCGTCGAGCAGCGCGCGCGCCAGGGCATGGAAGAAGCGTTTCATCTCATCGGTCATGAAGGCGTCTTTGTCTGGGCTGCTCAGCTCATGCAGGGCGATGAAGCGATCGACCTCGGCTGGCAGGTCGTGGCCGGCGTCGACGATGTACCAGCGCACGCGGGCTTGTTCCCCGATGCGACGCAATTTGCGGCGTATCTCATGGCGCTGATGCTTGTTGAGGAGCGCCAGGTAGCCTTCCCAGGTCTCGGGCAGCGAGATGATGGGACAGACGTCCTCCTGTCGACTGTCCACCTGCCAGCCGCGAGCTTGCGCGCAGGAGGCAAAATGGCGGTACAGGACCCCTTCCTCGGGAACGTTCACCCATTCGAGCAGGTCCCAGGCGGGGGCGTGGGGACCGCTCAACCACTCGAGCGTCTGGCCGATCACTGGCTCCTCGTGGCCGGGGGCGACGATAAAGTCGAGATAGTCGGCGACCTCAGTGCCCCCGATCAGGCGCACGCGTCGCTGGCCGGACGCCGTGGTCACATAGAGGGGGACGATCGCCGCGAGGTCTTCGCCAGCGCGATAGGCCAGGACGATCATCTCTCCTTCGCTGAAATGTCGCCACCAGGTCGTCTGAAATTCCCACGTCAGGAAGAGGGTGTCCAAGCGGGCGCGATGCAGCAGCGGATTCCATTCTGCGCGCAGCGCGGTGAACGCTTCTTCGCCGCGGTGGACCGTCAACTGCAATAAGCTCTCCTCGGCGGGTAGTGCGGGCACGTTGTCTCCCCCTCTCATAGAAAACCACAGGCACGAGCCTGTGGTTCGGATGCTTGGTACAAACAGTATAGCGTGAGCGCTGCGGCTGGCAAGTAGGCTTTCTTACATCGCCGCCGTCCTGGCCGGCTTCCGTTCGCCGCGTCCGATGCCACGTTCTGCCGCGACGCCATCCGTTGAAACGGACGGCTGGCGATGCGCAAACCCGCACGGCGGGTTTCGGCGTCCGGGTAAGCGCGGGTAAGCGAAGCGGCAGCGACGGCGGATTCATCCGATGCCACGTTCTGCCGCGACGCCATCCGTTGAAACGGACGGCCGGCCATCCTTTCTGTTCGCCGCCGGTCTCCTGACCGGCGGCGGCATGGGTGGCGCTGCGGGCGGTGGGTCGGGAGACCCGCCGCGAACGAGTAGGCTTTCTCTGTTGGCGGCCGGTCTCCTGGCCGGCGGCGGCGTTGGGCGGTGGGTCGGGAGACCCGCCGCGAACGGGAACTCGCTGCGAACGAAGGGGACGGGGCTAGCAGATGCGCGGCAGCATCTCGCCGGTCAGCATGTCCAGCAGACGCGCGCCGCCGATCGGGGTGCGCAGCGTGACCTGGCCGGCTGGCCCCTCCATCACCCGCCCGATGATCGCCGCCTCGGCGCCGTAGCGATGGCCGCGCAGCGCGGTCAGGGCCGCCTCGGCTGCCCCAGGCGCCACGCAGGCCACGAGCTTCCCCTCGTTAGCGACGTAGAGGGGGTCGAAGCCGAGCATCTCGCAGGCGGCGCGCACGGCTGGCCGCAGCGGGATGCGCTGCTCCTCGATCTCGATAGCCACGCCGGACTGGGCCGCGATCTCGTTGAGGGTCGTCGCCAGGCCGCCGCGCGTGGGGTCGCGCAGGACGTGGACGGCGCCCGCCGCGGCCGCCAGCAGGTCGGCGACCAGCCCATTGAGCGGCGCGACGTCGCTGCGCAACTCCGTCTCGAACCCCAACTCCTCGCGCGCGCTGAGCACCGCGATCCCGTGATCGCCCAGCGTCCCGGAGACCAGGACGACGTCGCCCGGGCGGGCGTTGGCGCCGGAGATGTCGACATCCGCTGCGACCCAGCCGACCCCCGTCGTAGCGATGAACAGGCCGCCTCCCGCGCTGCCCCGTTCTACGACCTTGGTATCCCCCGCCGCGACCTGCACGCCCGCCTCCGCCGCGGCCTCTTGCAGCCCACGCACGGCGCGCTGTAAGGTCGTCAGGGGCAGGCCCTCTTCCAGAATGAAAGCCGCTGTCAGCCAGAGCGGCTGCCCGCCCATCATGGCCACATCGTTGACCGTGCCGCAGGCCGCCAGCCGCCCGATGTCGCCGCCGGGGAAGAAGAGCGGCCGCACGACATGGGCGTCCGTGCTCACCACCAGCCGGCCATGGCGATCGGGCAGCGCGAGGACGGCGCCGTCGTTCAGCGCGCTGAGCGGCGGGTTGCCGAGGTCTGGCAGAAACACTCGCCGGATCAGATCGTGGCTCAGCCGTCCGCCGGAGCCGTGGCCCATCACGATGCGGTCCAGCGTGGCGTCCGGCAGCGGCACAGGACAGCTCAGGCCCTCAAACGTCACGTCTGCTCCCATGATCCCTCTCATCCGCTCAAGCGGCGGATCATTGTGCGCCCCGCGCGCGGCGCAGCTCATCGAGCGTCGCTGGGGCGTCGGAGGTGAACTCGAGCGATTCGGCGATCCGCCTTAAGATGTCAGCGGCAGCTTCCTCGTGGGTGTATGTGCCGATGGACAGCACCAGTCGGCCATAGGTGATGCTGACAGCCTGAGAAGGCCCCGCCTCGGTCACGGCAGCGGTGTGCAACAGGCGGCGTTGGGAGCCGTCCGCGCGCGGGGACGTCTCCTCATGAAGCACGCGGATCTCCGGCAGAGGTTCGCCGCGAGCGGCGCGGGCGTATGCCTGCAACCACGCCAGCAGATCCTCATCCGCGTCGATCTCTCTGCCCAGGTAAGCGATCTCGATCTTGCGGCGCGAGTCCCCTTGGGGCGGGTAGAGAGCTATATATTGACCAGAGCCGTCGTCCTCGGCGCGCCATCCATCGGGATAACGAAAGGAGAAAAATCGCCCTGCATGCGTGGGCCAGCTCGCTGAGGGTGGAGTCGCTATGGCAGGCAACTGACAGGACGTGAGCGCCAGGACAACTAACGCAATCCGCAGAAACCTCATTCTACCTGTCTCCTTCTCCCGACGAGCAAGGCGTGTGCCAATCCCGAGGGCTGAATGGCTTGACGACTCACCATGCCTGAATGTAGCCGAGAGCGCGGTTTTTGACAATTGCATGGTAAGGGCTGTCAAGCTGCCAGCGGCCTGAGCAAATCGGCTTGCCCCAGCGGCTGCTTTGCGCTACACTGGCGTTGCAGAGGGATTCAGAATGGAGATCCGGATCGGTCCACACACTTTGGAACGCGCTGAAGAACGCGGCGCCGACGAACAAGAGATCAGAGATGTGATCAATAGCGGATTGCCCATCGCAGCCAAGCATGGCCGTTTGGGGAAAGCCAAAGTCTACGACTTCAGACAGCAGAGGCATGGAAAATACTACGAGCAGAAAAGGGTGGAAGTGATTTACATTGTGGAGGAAGAGGCTATTGTCACCGTGACGGTCTACGTGTTTTATGGACAGTGGGAGGGCTAAGGTGCACATTCTGTATAACGTCAAGACCGATCTACTCTATATTCGTCTGGATGATCAGAAGCAGCCAGTCATCAACAGGCGTGTTGCTGACGACGTCGTCTTGGATATCGGCGAAGGCGATAGGATCGTAGGGATCGAGATCCTTGATGCTTCCCAACGCCTCAACCTTGAACAGTTGCTGCCCGTCCAATATCGAGTGATGCCTGAAGTCGCGGTCGAATAGGCCTGCGAGTTACAGACCCTGCCCATAGCGATAGTAAGCTGCGCAGGCGCCCTCCGATGAGACCATCGTTGCGCCCAGGGGATGCGCGGGCGTGCACAGCGTCCCGAAGGCCGGACATTCCGTCGGCTTGCGTCGCCCCTGCAGCACCAGGCCGCTGATGCAGATCGGCGATTCCTGTGTCTGGATCTGTCCCACGTCGAAGCGACGCTCGGCGTCGAAGGCCGCGAACTCGTCGCGCAGCCGCCAGCCGCTGTCGGGGATGACCCCAATGCCGCGCCAGGCGCGATCGCACGGCTCGAAGACCTGGGCGATCAGTTGCTGGGCTGGCTGGTTGCCCTCGCGGCGAACCGCGCGCCCGTAGGCGTTCTCGACGACGTGCTGCCTCCTCTCCAACTGCCGCACCACCTGCAGGATGCCTTGCAAGAGGTCGATCGGCTCGAAGCCTGTGACGACGATGGGGACGCGGAAGCGTTCGGCCAGCGGCTCGTACTCCCAGTAGCCCATCACCGTGCAGACGTGGCCGGCCGCCAGGAACCCTTGCACGCGATTGCCCGGCGCCGACAGGATCGCCGTGATCGCGGGGGGCACGCGCACGTGCGAGACGAGCAGGCTGAAGTTGGCGATCCCCCGCTGGCGCGCCTGCCAGACGGCCATGGCGTTGCCGGGCGCGGTGGTCTCGAAGCCGATGGCGAAGAAGACCACCTGGCGGTCGGGATGGGCCTGCGCGAGCGCCAGGCAGTCGAGGGGCGAATAGACGACGCGCACATCGCCGCCGGCGGCCCTGACCCGAAACAGGTCGCTGCCCGAGCCAGGGACGCGCAGCATGTCGCCGAAGGAGCAGAAGATCACCTCGGGGCGCGCGGCGATGGCGATGGCCTTATCGATCAGCTCCAGCGGCGTCACGCAGACCGGACATCCCGGCCCGTGCACCAGCTCGATCTGCGGCGGCAACAGCGACTCCAGACCAAAGCGCAGGAATGAGTGCGTCTGGCCGCCGCACACCTCCATGATCGTCCAGGGCCGCGTCGCCGTGTGCCGGATCTCGTCGGCCAGCTTGCGAGCCAGCTCCGGCTGGCGGAACTCATCGAGATACTTCATGGTTGCGGCTCGTCCTCCGCCGCGGCCTGAGCGTCGATCGCGCGCAGCAGCGCTAGCGTCTCCTCGGCCGCCGCCTCATCCAGGCGCGAGATGGCGAAACCAGCATGGACGATGACGTAATCTCCCACCGTCGCCTCCGGCGTCATCGCCAGGCACGCTTCCTTGACGACGCCGCCGAAATCGATCCGTCCCATCATGATGCCATTCTGCTCAACGATGTCGATCACACGACCAGGGATGCCTAAGCACATGTTTGTTTCTCCGTCGCTGCGAGCGCGTCCGCAGGCAGCGCATGAATAGACCCCTTCAGGACCTCCTGAGCCACCACCGCCTGGCCCAAGGAGAGGCCGCCGTCGTTGGGCGGCGTCAGACGATGGATGTAGACCGTGAAGCCCGCCGCGCGCAGGCGCGCCAGCGCGCGTTCGAGCAAGAACACATTTTGCCACACCCCGCCGCTGAGGGCCACCTCCCGCACGCCGGTGATTTCCCGCAGATAGCAGCATACCTCGCACGCCATCTGGGCCAGCGTGTTGTGCACGCGCGCCGCGATACGCGCGATCCCTACGCCCGCCAGCAGGTCGTCCACCACGGCCCGCACCAGGGGAGCGGGGTCGATCGCCCAGGGCGCGTCGGCAGGCGGCGTCGGCAGAGGCCAGAGGTAGGCGCCGGCCTCGGCCTCGTCAGCGGCCATCTCCAGCTCGATGGCGGCCTGGCCCTCGTAGGTGACGGCGTAACAGATGCCACACAGGGCCGAGATCGCGTCGAAGAGACGGCCCAGGCTGGAGGTCGGGGGAGCGTTGAGGCGCGCGGCGATCTGGCGCCTGACCACGCGCTCCTCGGTGGGGTCGAGCGTCCGCAACGAAGGCAGCGCCGGCCAGACATCGCCATAGGCGTGCTGCAGATGACTCCACGCCATGCGGTAGGGGTGACGCACCGCGGCGTCGCCGCCGGGCAGGGGGACGTAGGCCAGGTGCGCCAGCCGTCGGTAGCCGCGTCGATCGGCGAGGAGAAACTCGCCGCCCCAGATGGCCCTGTCCGCGCCGTAGCCAGCGCCGTCGAAGGCGAGGCCGATGACGGGGCCGGGGTGCTGGTGTTCGGCCAGGCACGCCGCGATGTGGGCGTGGTGATGTTGCACGGCGACAGCGGGCAACCCCTCGTCGGCGGCGCGCTGGCGCGCGTAGCGCGACGCCAGATAATCGGGATGCGGGTCGTAGGCCAGGGCCTGCGGCCGCACACGGAAGATGCGCTCGTAGTGGGCGATCGCCGAACGATAAGCTTCCAGCGTCTCCAGGTTCTCCAGGTCGCCGATATGCTGGCTGAGGAAGGCGTAGGGGCCGCGCGTCAGGCAGAACGTGTTCTTCAATTCGGCGCCGCAGGCCAGCAGCGGCAGCGCGTCGGCGCCCAGATGGATGGGGTAGGGGGCGTAGCCGCGAGCGCGGCGGATCGGCAGCTCGGCGCCCTGGAAGACGCGCGTCACCGAATCGTCGCAGCGGATGTAGATGTCGCGGTTGTGGAGGAGGAAGGCGTCGGCGATCGCGGCCAGGCGGGCGAGCGCCTCCTCGTTGCGGGCAACGAGCGGCTCCTCGCTCAGGTTGCCCGAGGTCATCACCAGCGCGTTGGGAGCGTCGGGGCCAGGCTGTAGCAGAAGATGATGCAGCGGCGTATAGGGGAGCATGAGGCCCAGAGTGCGCTGGCCGGGGGCCACGGCGGGCGCGATGCCGTTGTGAGGGCGCGCGCGCAGGAGGACGATGGGGCGCTCACGGGAGGTGAGGAGGCGTTCCTCGTCGGCGTCTACTTCGCATAGCGTTCGGGCGACGGACAGGTCGGCGACCATGAGAGCGAACGGCTTGCCGCGGCGCCCTTTGCGCGCGCGCAGCCGCTGCACAGCCTCCTGATCGCGCGCGTCGCAGGCCAGGTGAAAACCGCCCAGCCCCTTCACCGCCACGATAGCGCCCCGCGCCAGCAGCGCGCGCGCCGCGGCGATGGCTTCAGCGGGAAGGTCGGGGGGCAGGGCGCCGCCGAGGGGAGGCGCAAGCTCCAGGCGGGGGCCGCAGGCCGGGCAGGCGTTCGGCTGGGCGTGGAAGCGGCGATCGTTGGGATCGTCGTATTCGGCCTGGCAGAGGGGGCACATCGTGAAGGGCGCCATCGTCGTCTGCGGCCGGTCGTATGGGATGTCGCGGATGATCGTGAAGCGCGGGCCGCAATGGGTGCAGTTGGTGAACGGGTACCGGTAGCGGCGGTTGGCGGGATCGCGAACCTCGGCCAGGCAGGCGTCGCAGGCGGCGATGTCGGGGGAGATGGGCTGGAACTGGCCGGCGACAGGCTGGCTGTGGCGGATCGCGAAGGCGGGGTCGCCCTGGACGGGGATCTCCTCGCTGGCGACGGCGTCGATGCGCGCGAGAGGGGGCGCTTCGGCGGTCAGGGCGGCCAGAAACGCGGCGAGCGCGGGCGGCGGCCCTTCCACCTCGATGGTGACGTCCGCGGACGTGTTGCACACCCAGCCGCGCAGGTTCAGGCGTTGGGCCAGGCGGAACACGAAGGGACGGAATCCCACCCCCTGGACGACGCCGTGGACGTGGATGCGGCGGCGCGCGCTCGGCGCGGCGGAACTCGTGTCGGCTACCATAGGAGCTTCATGATCGCGCGAGGTGTGAGGGGAGGTCTATGATTTTGCGCACAATTATCAGAAGAACCCGTCGGCTGGCGCCGGTCGGGAAAAGGGGGTACAGCTCCCGTCCCTTTACGCCCATCTCCCCTCGCGAAGCGCGTCCACGTTCAGCCAGTTGATGGCGACCTCTGAGGGGGATTGTGGAGTTTGCATGAAGTCACTGGCAAAGCCTTAAGCAGATGGCGCTGCTGGCGCGGACGCCTACAGGAAGCGGGAGACTGAGATGGGCCAAAACCCACCTCAGTCTCCCATCACTCAGAGGATCACTTGAAGTACGTCATCACCTCCTCGATCACGCTCATCAACGTGTCGAGAGGCTTCTCCCCGGCCGGGACCACGTAGCCGCCCTTTTGGAGATGCAGATTGAGGACGGCCATCTCGCCAGCGTTGTCTTCCTTGATCAGGACCGCCCGATGGCACGAGCCGCAAACGCGCGCGGCCGGGCCAGTGACATAGGCGCCGATTGGACCGAGCTTGCGCTCCATGCCTTTGACCTCGTCGGTGCCCGAGATCAGCCCCGGCAGCGACTTGGCCTGGTTGGGCACGTTATAGGAATTCTCATAGTGGCAGGACTCGCAGTCGGTCAGGCCGTGCTTGGGATACGGGAACTCGATGTGGTGGCCGTATGTCATCGCTTCCACCGGATTCTCGAAGTCGATGTCGCCCACATCGAACGCCTGGAACGCGTGAATCGCATGGACGTAGGAGTCCAGGGATCGCGACTGCAATTCCAGGTGGGAGCCGCCAGCTTTGGTGATGTGGCACATCCGGCAGACGACGATGTTGCCGCCATGGTCCGGCGTGTGGAAGTTGGTCGCCAGCGCGTCGTGGCAGGTGTTGCAGCCGTCCGCCACCTTGACAATGGGGGCGTAGAAGTCGTCGGCGAAAGCGTTGGCGGTCAGATCGAAGGTTCGCGAGGGAGCGTTCAACGCGATCATGACGCCATCGGCGGTCGTCAGCGCTGGCATCACCCCGATTTCGACGCGGCGGACAGTCCCATCAGCGATCTTGTCCGCCCAGGGCGACAGGTCGGCGGTGAAAGTCCACTTGCCGTCGGCTGCTGACACAGTCTGGATGCGCGGATGTTCCTCGCCCGCCGCCGCCTCCAGGGCGCGCTTGTCCTTGCTGTCGATGACGCCGTCGCCGTTGTCGTCGAACAGCCGCTCGTGCGGGCCAACGATGTAATCTTTGGTGTCCCAGCCATACAGGCCGACCAACACGGTGGGCGTCACAGCGGTTTCGTCGATGTCAGCCAGGGCAGCGTCCTTGTGCGCGCTGAATTCGAAGGTGAGGGCGTTGCCGTCGAAGGCGGCGCTGTCGACGGTGAAAGTCAGGACATCCGAGTACCGTAGTCCATCGGCGGTGTAGATGATCTTATCGTAGCCGCTGTGGATCTGCTTGAAGGTCGGAGCGATCCCGCCTTCGCTGTGACACGGCGTGCACTCTGCCGTCGCCAGGTCAAGGGACTTGTGTATGGCCTCGGGCACGATGGTCTTCAGCGCACGCTGCGTCGTGTCGTAGGAGGGTTCCTCCTCGCCTTCCTTGATGGGGCCTACTTTGCCAGTCACGGGGTGGCAGCTCTTGCACGTCTCGACCGTGAAGTTATCATCTGACAGGACGGCATCCAGCTTGCCCTCGTGGCAGGTGGCGCAGTTGGCCATGGACTGCGGATAGGGGAACTCCATAGCGTGCGACATGTGCACGTCGTTCATCAGCGATGTAGTGTACGCGTATTGGGCCTGCTGCTCTTCCGTCAACTCGACTTCGCCGGCGATATATTGGGCGGCCAGCTCTGGGTCATCCACCAGCAATTGCCACTCGAAGTGACCGCCCTCGCCGTTGTCCAGATGACAGGCCTTGCAGGTGTAGAAATCGGTCGCGGGATCCTTATTCACCTGGGCATAGATGTACCCATGCTTGAGATAAGGATCGGTGTGGCATTTGACGCAGCCGTCGTTGTTGGCAGGGGAGACGTAATCCACGCCGTTGCCAGTTTCCAGGAGAGCCGCGAACGGGTACTTGGTCTGGCGAATGCGGGCGGGGAGGAAGCCCACGTCTTCATCGCGACCGAACACGACGATCAGGCCGTCGACGCCGCTCAGGTCCGTATAGTCGATGTAGCCCTGTTCGTCTGGGGACTTCTCGACGAGCGTGCTGGTCGAGACGCCCGTGGCGGGGTCATAGGTCAGCTTGCCTTTGAGAGACAACCTCTCCATGACCGGTTCGAACTCGAAGCTGCTGCCGGTGTAGGGCGCAAAGTAGATGTTCAGGTTATCGGCGGTTGCTGCGTTGAACGGGGCGCCATCTTTGGTCATCTTGAATGAGATGACTGTGGTGCCCGGCTCCTTAAACTCATATTTCAGGTCGGTGATCTGAATGACGCCGTCCTGATAAAGCTCATCGTAGGACGCCTGGTGGTTTGCGCCGGTTCGCTTGTGGCAGATCGAACAGGTTTCGATCTCGATCGGCTGCGTATCAGTGATCACCGCTGTGACACCTGATGGGCTGGCCAGGTCGGCGGAATTGGCTGTGCCAGCAGCGCCAACAGCGACCGACAACAATGCAGCCAGCCCGAGAGCCAACATTCCGATCATCATGTGCCTGCGTTTCATAGTGGAGTCTCCTTAGCTAGGCTCAAAGCGATACTCCCATGCAAACTTCTACCATCTGGAACTTCTGGTCCTACATATGCCCTCCTTTCTCTATAGTAAGGTCGGCTCACCACAGGAACGCTCGACCGCCTCCCCGCGGCCTGCAGTTGCGCCGACCTTCCCCCGGCCAGCGATCGGGTCAGTCCCTCGACGATCCAGCAGGGGCGCTCAGGCCAGCGCCTCCAGCACGCGGTTGACCCCCTCTACGGTCTCCTCGACATCCTCGTTGGTCAGGAGCGGGCTGACGTCAAGGTGGACCGCCCGGCCCAGCAGGTCGAGGCTGCGCGGACACATGTCGAGCGTGTAGCGGATCTCGCGCTGCGCCCAGCGCCATGGGCCGCCGTTGGGCGTCCAGACGCGCTGGGTCATGATCGGCGTCCAGTGCGCGTAGATGTGGTAATCGCTGTGGTCGGGATGATAGAGCACGCCAGCGCCGATGTTCTCCGCGCGCAGAGCGTCGGCCACCGCCAACGCCTTGGCGGGGGTCTCGGTGAAGAAGATGAGGGCGATGGCGGCGTCGCCGTCGGGATCGTTGATCGTGCGGAAGGTCACTCCCTTGCGCTGCGCGGTCGCCTCGATGCCAGCCTTGAGCATGCGCTTGCGCTCGCGCATGGCGGTCAGCAGGCCATCGAGCCGGCGCAGTTGCACCAGCATGACCGCCGCCAGCAGCTCCGGCATCCGGAAGTTGATGCCCCAGATGATCTCTTCGGGCGCGAAGCGGTTGCGCAAGCCGCCGATCACGTCGTGGTACATCACGGCGCGCTTCCAGACCTCTTCCTGATTGGTGATGACCATGCCGCCTTCGCCCGAGGTGATGATCTTGTTGAATTGCAGGCTGAAGCAGCCGACGTCGCCCATCGTGCCCAGGCGGCGGCCGCGGTAGCTGGCGCCGTCGGCCTGGGCGGTGTCCTCGATCACCCGCAGCCCATGCTTGCGCGCGACGGCCAGGATGTCGTCCATGCGCGCGGGCGCGCCGCGCATGTGGACCGGCATGATCGCCTTGGTGTACCTGGTGATCTTGCGCTCGACGTCTTCCGGGTCGAGGGTGAGGGACTCATCGACCTCGGCCACCACCGGCACGGCGCCCACGGCCAGCACCGCCGCCGCCGAGGCGATCCAGGTGTAAGCGGGCACGATCACCTCATCGCCGGGGCCGACGCCGATCCCCTGCAGGCCGCAGATCAGCGCGGCCGTGCCGGACGTGACGGCGAGGGCATGTTGGACCCCCATCAGCTCGGCGAAATTCTTCTCCAGCGCTTCCACCTTGGAAGGGCCGGCCTCGGGGCCGTAGTAGCGGAAGAGGCGCTTCCTGCGCAAGGTGTCGAGGACCTCTTGCTCCTCCTCCTGATCGATCATCATGCCGCCTGGATACATGGGCGGATCGGGGCGTTGCCTGGCGGGCGTCCCGCCGTGGATGGCCAGTTTGTCGTCCGCTTGCGAGGGCATACGTTCTTTCTCCTTGTGAAATGTGAGCGTGGATCAGCCTTTGATGCCGGTCAGGGCGATGCCGCGCACGAAGTATTGCTGCGCCAGCAGGAACAAGAGCACGGTCGGGAAGGTGGCGATGGTCGTGCCCGCCATCAGCACCCCCCAATCGATGCGGTTCTGGGAACGGAAGAGGGTCAACCCCAACTGCACGGTGCGCATGCGATCGCTCTGCACGATCACCAAAGCCCACAGGAAGTCGTTCCAGGAGCTTTGGAAGGTGAAGATGGCGACGACGGCCAGGACAGCCTTGGAGAGGGGCAGGATGATGCGCCAGAAGATGGCGAACTCCGAGCAGCCGTCGATGCGCGCGGCGTCCTCCAGCTCCTTGGGCAGCGTCAGGAAGAACTGGCGCAACAGAAACACGTAGAAGCCCCCTCCCAGGAAGGGGAAGATGAGGCCGGGATAGCTGTCGAGCCAGCCAGTGCCGCCCTGCCCCAGCCAGTTGTTGCCACCCGCGAAGGGGGTCGCTTTGACGATCAGGAAGGTGGGGATCAGGGCGATGAGGCCGGGCAGCATCATCACCGAGAGCACGATCATGAAGACCGCCTCGCGCAGGCGCCATTGCAGGCGAGCGAACGCGTAGCCAGCCATGGCGCTGATGAGGACGTTGAGGACCGTGGTGGCGCCGGAGACGATCAGGCTGTTCTGGAAGTAGATGTTGAAGTTGCCGCGCGTGAGCGCGCGCACGTAGTGGGCGACCGTGTAGTTGGTCGTGAAGATGACCGGCGGCATCCTGAAGATCTCCGCCGAGGGCTTGAGCGAGGTGAGAACCATCCACACGAACGGCACCAACATGGAGATGGCGGTGATGCTCAGCAGAAGATAGGCGACCAGGCGCGTCAGCGTCTCCAGGGCGCGGCGCGAGAATTGGACAGGGAAACGTCGGGCGCTGGCATTGATGGAGGCCATGCTACACCTCCATCCCGCGGGTCATCAGGCGCAGGTTGACGATCGAGACTCCCAACAGGAGCAGGAACAACACCCACGATTGGGCCGCCGCGTAGCCCATATTGAAATAGCGGAATCCGTTGATGTAAATCTGGTGCACGATCGTGGTCGTGGCGAAAGCTGGGCCGCCGCCGGTCATGGCGTAGATTGGGCCGAAGATCTGGAATGAGCCGATGATGCCGGTCACGACGAGATAGAGGGTGATGGGGCGCAGCAGCGGCAGGGTGATGTACCAGAACGATTGCCAGCCCGTGGCGCCGTCGACCTGGGCAGCCTCGTAGAGGTGGTCGGGGATGCCTTGCAGGCCAGCCAGGTAGATGATCATGGTGCCGCCCACGCTGCCCCACACGCTCATCAGGATGATCGACGGCATGGCCTGGCTGGTGCTCTGCAGCCATTGCTGCGGAGGCAGGCCGGCGGTCTTGAGGAGGAGGTTGAGCAGGCCGATGTGCGGGTCGAACAGCCAGAGCCACACCATGGAGAGGGCGATCGTCGAGGTCACCAGGGGCAGGTAGAAGACGACGCGAAAGAAGTTGCGCAGGCGGATGGGGGAATTGACCGCGATGGCCAGGATGAGGCCGAAGGCGATGTTGAGAGGGATGCTGACGAAGGTGAAGTAGGCGGAGTTGCGCAGGGCGCGCCAGAACATGTCGTCGTTCCACAGCCGCACGAAGTTATCCACCCCCACCCATTTCGTGGGCAAAACCACGCTGTAGTTGGTCAGGCTGTAGTAGAGCGAGGCCAGGGAGGGGATGATCCAGTAGATGAGCAGCGGGATCATCAGCGGCAGGATGAAGAGGATCGCCGCGCGCTCCTGGCGGGTCAGCCCCACGGATCGCCGACGCTGCCCCCAAGGCCTCGCCTGCACTTGGATCTCTTGACGCACGGTCATCAGCTCGCTCTCCCCTTGTGCGGGAATCAGGCGTTCGCCGAGAGGGGTGTGGCTGCCGTTCGGCAGCCACACCTGGCGTTCGCGTCATGCGGCCTGTAACGCTTCCTCGATCTTCTGCTTGACTGCATCCGCCGCCTTGTCCAGGGCCTCCTTGGCGCCGATCTCATCGCGCAGGACGGCCTGGACGTAGTTGCCGATGATCTCGAGCGTCGGGAAGTCCACCGCTTGCGGCGTGGTCGCGCCCCATCCCTTCTCGGGGATCTCCTGGAACTTGGTGAGCAGGGGATCCTTCATGTATTCGGCGTTGGCGGCGATCGACTTGCGCGGCGGCGCGCTGCTGTCGGGGGCGAGCATACCGGTCATGACCTCGGTCGAGATCATGTACTTCATCAGCTTCCAGGCCTCGTCGGGATGCTTGGTGTTGGTGCCGATCACGTAGACGTTGGGGCAGGCGTATTGCAGGCGCCGCTTCTTCATCAGCGGGACGCCGATCCCCAGCAGCTCCAGCTTGTCGGGCTGATACTGCTTCCAGTTGCCGATCTGGCCGGCGTTGTCGGTGGCCATGGAGGTGACCCCCTCCGCCAGCGGGGAGAGGCTGGGGTTCTGGGTGGCCATGCCGCTGATCGGGGAGACCTTGTACTTGTTGACCAGATCGTAGAGGAACTGGAGCGCCTCCACCCCTTCTGGCCCGTTGAACACGACGTCATTGACGTCCCAGCTCCCCCAGGGCACGACGACGTCGGAGCCGTTCTGGACGAGCAGATACCAGAATTCGAAGAGCGCGCCCGCTGGCGTGGAGGCGTCGATCATGTAACCGGCGCGCGTGATGTTGCCCTGGGCGTCCGTCTTCACCAGCTTGGTGGCGTATTCGACCAGGTCGTCCCAGGTGTCGGGCGGCGTCTCGGGGTCGAGGCCTACCTCCTCGAAGTGATCCTTGCGGTAGCACATGGTGCGGATGTCCAGGATGTAAGGCAACCCCATCAGCTTGCCCTCGACCCGCGAGATCTCCACCATGTCGTGATAGAAGTCGGTGATCTCGTCCTGGTAGTCCTTGGTGATGTAGTCGTCCAGGGGCATGAACTGCTTGCGGCGGGCATAGGGTCCGACCCAGTCGCTGCCGGTCTCGACGAGGTCGAGGGGGATGTTGCCGGCGAAGCTGGTCAGCATCTTCTCGCCCAGCGTGCCCCAGTCGCTCATGTCGACCTGGACCTTGATGTTGGGGTTGGCCTCCATGAAGCCGGGGATGGCGGTATCGTTGAAGTAGGCGGAGACCGGCTCGGACATGGCGAGTTTGACGAAGCGCAGTTCGATGACCGCGCCCGCGGGGGCGGGGGCGCCCTCGCCAGCGGCAGGCTGGGCTGGCGCCGCGGCGGGCGCGCAGGCGGCGAGCGCGGCGCCCACGCTGGCCAGCGCGGAGAGGCGCAGGAATTGGCGGCGGCTCAACGGTTGCATTGGCATGTGGGTTCCTCCTTTACGTATGCGAGTTGGGCGGAGACGCCTGGCAGCGCGTCGCCCCCTTACGAAGAGGGACATCGCCAGGCCACGGCGCCTGGTGGTTGAGAACGCGGCAGGTAACCGGAAAGCAGGCAGGGGGCGGAGGACGACTGCAATTATATGATGAAGGGATGACTCTGTCAACGACACAACGCGGCAGGGGGTCCTCTGCGCCGTTGGCGTTCACATAGCGAACGATGCTCCACGCGCCAGGCGCTCTGCTAGACGCCTGGCGCGCGCGTAAGGTTTCCTTGGCGTGTGTTGGGGTCAGGCGTACTCGTAAACAGGGACTTGAATGATGCGCTTGGGCTTGCTCTGTTGCCAAATCATCTTCTGGCAGCCCCTATAACACTTGGCGACGCCGCCCAGCCGCGCTACAATCTTCGCCGCCGATGGATGGACGCCGCCAGGCGCCCGGCCGCGGCGTCAATCCTTTTCTGCAGGAGACGTATGCCCTACCAGATGCAAAGCCCCCCGGGCGCTCGCGTCCTCATCAACGGCCGCTGGCGCGATTATTTCGCCGGCTGCAGTTACCTGGGCCTGCAAGGCCACCCGGCGCTGATCGCGGCCGCGACCGCCGCCCTCCATACCTACGGCCTGGGCACGGCGACC
>FWPU01004644.1_pt1 | contig 31600 bp, 24 predicted proteins | sample 2228361 | NCBI WGS metagenome assembly FWPU01 (sample SAMEA103939777, study PRJEB20133) | metagenome | reverse complement strand
GATGCAATCCATACCAGTTTCGTCACCTCTCACTGCAGAAGGGCTTTCACCTCGTCGGTGTCCTCCCGCAGATGCAATCCATAGTAGTTTCGTCACCTCTCACTGCAGAAGGGCTTTCACCTCATCGGTGTCCTCCCGCAGATGCAATCCATACCAGTCTCGTCACCTCTCACTGCAGAAGGGCTTTCACCTCATCGGTGTCCTCCCGCAGATGCAATCCATACCAGTTTCGTCACCTCTCACTGCAGAAGGGCTTTCACCTCATCGGTGTCCTCCCGCAGATCAGAGTTGGTGTTTCCCTACAATAATTCTTAAACTCTATAGCTCTCTCTGGAGAGGGAAGGATTTGAACCTTCGAAGGCATACGCCGGCAGATTTACAGTCTGCTCCCTTTGGCCACTTGGGTACCTCTCCTCTTTTGGATTCCATATCATAATTAAACTATAAATAGTAACACTTTTTGAAATTCTTGTCAAGAAAATTCGTGCTAGTTTTTTTTCAACAAACAGAAGATACCCTATTTGTGTCCCTTTTTAGAACGGATTGTTTCCAGTTCATTTGTTATTTTATCAAGCAAATAACCAGGATATAGTTTATTCGCGAGATTTTTCCAGACCTTTATAGAAGCGCTCTTCATTACCTGAATCTCCTCAAAATCCACTCGTTTCATTCCTGCATTCTCAAAGGCCATCAGACTTCGTCTTTCATAATCCCTGATTTCACTCCGCCATTCTTTTTCCTGGCTCATTATCAATCTCCTTGCCAGATTAATAATATCATCTCCAAGTCCCTTTGGATACTTCCCGGCAATGCTGTCTATCTGTGGTTTATCAAGAATGATTGCAGCAATTGAATAAAAAAATGGAGGGGTTACATAGTATTTTGTTTGGATAAATGCCTGCGTACCCATCTGCCAGGTTGGCGGACCAATGTTGGCATTAATGAGTCCTGTTTGCAGGGATGTGACAATCTCCGGAACGCTCACCTTAATTGGATTTATCCCCAGTTCTCCAAGAGTGGCTACCTCAATCTCTCCAAACCAGGTAAGCATCTTCTGTTGTTTCATCTCTTCAACCGTACTCACCTTATTCTTTGTAAAGAGGTAGAAAAAGCCTGTATCAATCAATCCCACAAGGTAGTAGCCATGCCTTTCAAATATCGTATCTATATCACTCCTGAACCTGTGGAGAATATGGTCGACCTCCTCATAATCTTTGAATAACATCGGTAAAGTGAACACTGAGAGTTCAGGCGCTGCAATAAAAACACCCAGGGCAGTGCAACCGCATCCCTGCAATTGGCCAAGTTTCATTTTTCTCAGGATGTCCGTATCCTCACCCATTACACCCCCGGCGTATAACTTGATTTTTATTACCCCGCGGCTCTCCTTTACGATATAAGGAATCAATTTATCGTAAACAAAATTAATCCACGGTGTTCCAACGGGCGCAAGCGTTCCAATTTTAATATGAATGGGCTCAATTTTATCCAGAGCAATCTTATACTTTTCCAAAAGTGGGTCAATCTCTTCTGCAATAACCACAGAAGAACTGAAGACAGGTATTAAAAGAATAAAAACAATCTTTTTTAATTTTAACATATTTTAAACCTTCCTTCTCTCTAATGCCAATTATTGTATATAAATTAAAAAATTGTGCAAGAAAAATTTTAGAATTCCAGTGAGAACATACCCCTCATTATAAACCCATCCCCTACAGGTGAAAAAGCCACAGCAGGTGTAAATAAGACCTGGATTTTGCCTTTATTGAATCTTACCGCGCCAACGGGACCAATAATGTGCCTCGCTCCTCCTTCTGCTTCCTCCTCTTCCCAGAGGTCCTCCAGGTCCTGACCGGCATATTCTATCCCTGTTCTCAACCATTCCGAAATCTCATAGGAGAAACCTGCTGTAATAAACATATCAATGTCATCGCGCCCTTTCTCAAATGCCTTTTCAAAGAGAACATTAGAGGTAAAATTTATTTCACCTGACTCTTTTGACAGTATTCCCCCTGCCTGTATTACAGGAATTCCTCCAGTTTCCTGCAAATAACCAAAAGTCAAACCAGCATCTAATGGCAGTAGACCGGATTCACCTATCCGGTACTTTCCACCGAGATAAAATGAGTCAGTCCGCATCACATTGTCTTCAACTCCATAAGTCATAATTCCAAATGCTGAAAGCGAGAGATTATCTGTTAAGCCAGATTCAAGCCCTATCCATTGCTGTAGATTGTTAATTTTATCCACATCCTTCTCTCCGCATTTCACACAGGCTCTTCTGTTGTAGTCAATCTTATATTGAAGATTAATCTCTCTTCTTGCTGGCGTGGCATAATTTGAGGAATATAAAAATAATTTCTCCTCAGAATGAATCAGGCCAGGTAAGATCAATATTACTGCTAAGGTTATTTTAATCTTATACTCCATGGTGATTTTAATTATAAATTAATTTTTAAAAAAAAGCAACTCTTGACATGCATCTTCTACCTGTATATGATTGAGAGAAATTATGCTTGATGACATAGGTCAATCCAGAAATTTATTTTTCAATCGCCGGATCGTTGTCGTTACACTTCTCGGCATCGCATCAGGGCTTCCGCTTGCGTTAACCGGGAGCACACTGCAGGCATGGCTAACAACTGAGGGTATAAGTGTGCGAAAGATAGCACATCTTACAATTCTCGGATTGCCCTATACATTGAAGTTCTTATGGTCCCCGCTGATGGACCGCATCGTCCCTCCATTCCTGGGAAGGCGCAGGGGCTGGCTTTTGCTGACCCAGGCGTTGCTCATTGTCAGTATAATCTTTATGTCAAATATATCTCCTTCAAAGAACATCTCCCTCCTCGCCACGATTGGCTTCCTGATTGCTTTTCTCTCCGCATCACAGGACATTGTGGTGGACGCATATAGGACAGACATACTTAAAGATAATGAACGGGGAATCGGCGCTGGACTCTTTGTAACCGGCTACCGCATCGGAATGCTTGTCTCTGGTGCTATTGCTCTTATTCTATCAGAAAGGATTGGCTGGCGGAATACCTACATCACGATGGCAATAGCAATGGGCATCGGTATCATTACCACACTTCTGTCGGATGAGCCGGAGGATGTCTCTCCTCCGAAAACCATGAAGGATGCAGTCGTCAACCCACTCATGGATTTGCTTCTGAAGAAGGGCACAATCGTTATGCTAATATTAATTGTCCTCTACAAACTCGGCGATGCCTACGCCGGCTCCATTACCACTGCATTTTTGATTCGCGGGGCCGGATTCAGCCCCGGCGAGGTGGGTGCAATAAACAAGGGACTTGGGCTCGCAGCAACTCTCACAGGCGCAGTTATCGGTGGCTCACTTATGGTCAAATTCAATCTATTCCGCTCCCTGATGCTCTTTGGCATCCTCCAGGCAATCTCAAATTTATCCTTTGTCATACTCGCAACCCTGGGCAAGAATTATCCTATGTTCGTCTTTACAATTGGTTTTGAGAACCTCTGCGGAGGAATGGGGACATCTGCCTTCATAGCCCTCCTCATGGCACTCTGCAACAGGAACTTCAGTGCCACCCAGTATGCCCTGCTTTCATCCCTGTCTGCTATGAGCAGAACCCTCGTGGGTCCCTCCTCCGGCATACTCGTTGAGACCTTCGGCTGGGCAAATTTCTTCCTTTTCACTTTTTTCAGTGCAATTCCGGGACTAATCTTACTCTGGATGATAAGATCTCATAGTATCTTTAAATCCACCTCCGAGCATACCTCTTGACTGTACTACGTATCATATTTTTTTGACCTCAATAATATATGTGATAAAATTTTTTCTACAAGTATGCATCAGAAACTCTATTATCCTCTATTCGCACTTCTACTGCTTCTTTCCTGCAGGGGCAAGGAGGAAAAGCCCGCATTAAAGCCTCCGGTAGATTATGTAAATCCCTTCATTGGAACCGGTGGAATTGGCTTTGGTGTTGGAAGCACATTTCCGGGAGCCACAATGCCCTTCGGAATGGTGAAATTGAGTCCTGACACAACGAATAAGGGACTCGCTCCGGGCTTCTGGCACTGTGCTGGCTACTGGTACAATGACCCTGAGATTCGCGGATTCTCCCACACCCACTTCAGCGGAACTGGAGTCCCTGATTATGGAAATGTGAGATTTATGCCCGTGATTGGATTAAGTGATGAAAAGACAAAGGAGAGCGCCTACAGGACCAGTTTCAGCCACGAGAACGAATCTGCAGAACCAGGATATTATTCCGTGTCCCTTGATAGCGGAATAAGAGTTGAACTCACTGCTACCACAAGAACTGGTTTTACAAGATTCACCTTCCCTCAAACAAATGAAGCATATATTCTCTTTGATGTCCCCGCCTCTATTGAAAAAAACACAACAGAAGATGCCTATGTCCGAATTATTCCGGAAAGTAACGAGGTTGAAGGCTGGATTCAGCACAGGGGACCCATGACCGGAGGGGGTGTCAGAATCTATTTTTCAGGGATATTCAATAAATCAGCCACATCTTATGGTATGTGGGAGAACAATGTGCTCAAACCATTCCTGACCTCAATTCAGGGGAAAAGCATGGGAGCCTATTTTGGTTTCAGTTCCGATGGTTCTGATCCAATATTACTTAAAGTTGGCATTTCCTATGTAAGCATTGAGAATGCTCGTTTGAACCGCGAGAGTGAAATCGGGGGCTGGGATTTTGACGCAGTGCGTCAATCAGCGCGTGAGGAATGGAATAAGATGCTCGGATTAATTGAGATTGAGGGAGGATCTGAGGAGGAGCGCATAATTTTTTACACAGCCCTCTACCATACAATGATGATGCCCACTATATTTACTGATGTGGATGGAAGGTATGCCGGCTTTGATGGCGAACCTCATAAGGCAGAGGGATTTACATATTACACCGACATGTCCCTCTGGGACACATACCGCAACCTCCACTCCCTTTTTGTGTTAATATTACCGGAGAGACAGCGCGACATGATTATCTCACTCCTCAAGATGGGCAAACTCAATGGCAATGTAATACCAAAATGGCCTGCTGCTACTGGCGATTCAGGGAGTATGGTTGGGTCCAGTGCGGACATTGTGATTGCTGATTCCTTTATAAAAGGTATTACTGACTTTGATACAGAACTGGCCTTTTATATGATGGATTATGCTGCCAACAATGAGCCAGGCACAAGGGGAGGCGTAAGGGATTGCATTAAATACCATTACTGTCCTGCTGATAAAATGGGCGGATCTGTCTCCCTGACCCTTGAATACGCCTATGATGATTTTGCCATTGCCAATTTTGCAAAGGCACTTGGTAAGAATGAAGAATACCAAAAATACTACGAAAGGTCCCTGTATTATAAAAACATTTTTGATCCATCAACAAATTTCATGCGGGCAAAGAAATCTGACGGCACCTTTGTTGAGCCCTTTGAACCAACAAAGTTTGCAGAGGAGTATGTAGAGGGAAATGCCTGGCATTACACCTTCTTCGTCCCCTTTGATGTGTCGGGGCTCATTTCGCTCTTTCCAGATACGGAGACCTTTGTAAACAAATTAAATGAATTTTTTGAGAATTCAAGTTTAGTTTATCCACCCCCGGACCTCCCGGAGAACTTCGCCCCTGACCTCTATTACTGGCACGGCAACGAGCCCGATATCCATTCTGCCTATCTATTCAATTTTGCAGGAAGACCAGACCTCACACAGTTCTGGGTCAGGAAAATCATGCGCGAGAAATACTCAAATGACCCTGCCGGACTCGCAGGCAACGACGACGGGGGCACACTCTCCGCCTGGTATATCTTCAGCGCGCTCGGATTCTATCCAATAGTAGCCACAGACGCTTATCTCATCGGTAGCCCAGTATTCACAAAGGCAGTGATACATATGAAGGAAGGTGACCTCACAATAATCGCTGAGGGCACCAGCGATAATAATATCTATGTCCGTTCTGTAAATCTGAATGGCACTCAGATTACTGATAAAATGCAGTTCAGCCATTCAGATATTGCCCGTGGCGGAACATTAAAATTCAGGATGGGAAGCGCCCCAGCGGAGTGAAGATGTTAAATTTCCTGTTTTTATTATCAATCCTTACAGCGTCCGAACCAATAGGAAAAATTCTGGAATTTTCCGGCGATGTCAAGATTCTTCATGAAAAGAGAGAATTGTGGCCTGAGATTGAACTGAAACTCTTTGATGGCGACGAAATAAGAACAGGAAAAAAGAGCCATGTCCTGTTAATCCTCGGAGATAATTCAGAACTCCGTGTGGAAGAGTCCTCGCAGTTAATAATGAAACGAGAACTCTTGATGCAGGATACAGCCATTGAGAGGGCACTCTATTCAATCAAGTTGCTCTATGGCAAACTTATGGCAAAGATTGAAAAGAAAAGGGAAAATTGGGTGAATGTTGGAACCCCAACATCAATCATAGGTGTCCGTGGCACAGAATTCTCCTCAGGCGTTGCCCCTGATGGCTCCACAATACTTGAGGTCCTTGAGGGTGAGGTTGAGATCCTTGATGACGATAACAAAAAGGTCCTTGAGGGTGAGAGGGCAGAATACGATGCTGAGGAGGGATTAAAAATTGAGCCCATGGAAATGGAAATTAACTGGGATGAATGGTTTGAGGAAAGGCGCGAGAGATTTGTCAGAAGAAAGGCGGAACTTGCTGAAATTTACAACAGACGCCTTGAAGAGAGGGTAAAAAAACTGGAGTCATTAATAGATAAGATTGAGAAGATTGCCGATGAGGGAGAGAGCGAGAGGATGAAGGATACAATCGCAAATCTTTATACATTAAAGGACAACCTTGAGACTGGCGTAGAATTTTTAAGGCGCGAAAAACTTAAAGTTAAGATTGAGAAGCGATTCAGGGATGTAGCAAGGCGATGGACAGAGAGACAGAGGGCAATCGCTGAGAGATTTGAGATGAGAAGGAAGGAAATAGAGGAAAGATTCCAGCGCAGGAAACAGGAAATGAAGGAGAAATTCAAGAACAGAAAGAAAGAGATGGAAGAGCGATTTAAGAAAAATGACAAAAAAATAAGGGAGTAAAAATTACCTTTACCATCCCCTCCGTGCCTTCGCCTCCTCATAATACTTTCTGTAAAGGACCTTCCATTCCTCTGAGCCCTCCGGAATGTTTCGCTTCTGTGCTTGAATTTTACTCTTTGTCTCCACATCAAGGATCCTGTCGCGCTCAAGAAATCCCGTTATCTCCTCTCTGATGACCTTCAGCACAGGCGTATCATTCTCAATGACAACGAGGTCTGAGGTCTTGAGACCCTTGAGAATCTCAATGGCGATTTTATTGATTTTCGATTCAGAGAGACGCATATTATAAAATTAATCCCCTTTCTCTCACCAATTGCCTTTTTATCATCTCAAAAAGTTTCTGACCATCTACTTTCCCGCTTTCAATCTCCCTTCTGTGCTTTTCCATTATCCTCCTTACCTCCTCATTCAACCTGTCTTCAACCATAAGTTCATCCGTAAACAATTCTATTATCTTTTTCAAGACATCTTCACTCTTGCCTTTTATCTCAATAACATTCTCAGATATCAGGCGATTAAGAATCCTCTGGCTTATATCAACGACCTCCTGCTTTGTCAATTTCATCCTATCCACTCCCTCCAGTTATCTCCTACCCTCCCCTCCTGTCTGTATCTCTCCATGGCTGAGGCGCAAGGACATTTTCTTTTATCTTCCCTTATTCTGTAAAGAATAGAAAACAAAATCTCTGGAAGTAAATTCATGACCCTTTCAACAGCCATCTTCAATCCCTCCGGCAGGGTCCCCTCAAAGAGTTCACCCCTTTTGTATCTCAGTGATTTAATACCTTCAGCATAATTGGCAATATAACATACAGGAAAGTAGCATATCTCAAGTTCGCGGGCAAGAAAAACCTCGGGCACAAGCGTCATTCCAACTGCATCACCACCCAGTTTTCTAAATGCTCTTATTTCTGCAGGGGTCTCAAGCCGCGGACCATTGGTGCAGACGTACACCCCACCGTTCCTAACAGGGATCTTACTTTTCTTAACAATACTAAGAGCAACCTTTCGTATCTCGGGGCAGAAGACAGGGTTCTGGCGTATAAATCCGAGCCCCTTCTTTTCAAAAAATGTGGAGTCCCTTCCCCGGGTAAAGTCAATGATGTCATTCGGAAGAAACAGCATGCCCGGTGTCATGCGTGGATTGATTGCCCCAGGTCCACTCCATGTGAGAATCCTTGATGCGCCTAGTTCTTTTGCAGAATAGATATTTGCCCTGTAGTTGACAAAGGGCGCGCTCATTGTATAGCTCTTTTCCCCGTGTCTTGAGATGAATCCATAAATGATACCCTTTTTTTTAAAGATATGCACGGGATTGGACTCACCAAAGGGAGTTCTGATAATAAGTGTATCAATCGCCTCGCCCCATACATTCTTCTCAAAATTATATGCGCCGCTTCCACCTATAATGAGTGAACTTATATTTTTTGAGTTGATGCTCATTTACTTTTTTCCGGTCTTATTATTGAAAGTGCATATCTCTCTAAATTAAGGTACCTCCGTGCAATTTCATTTACCATCTCAACTGTCACGTTATTTATCTTTTCGGGATATTTTTTGTAAAAATCGTAGCCGAGATTATAAATCTCGTTCAATGCAATGTTTGATGCCAGTGATGAATTTGATTGAAGGGAAATCTCATAATTACCTACTATATATCTCTTAGCGCGCTCAACCTCATCCTCAGTCACTCCCTCTTGAAGAATTCTCCTGACCTCCCCAATCAATCCCTGAAGCACCTGTTCCTCCTTTTCTGGGCTGGAGGCAATATAGAGAGCAAAATAGCCGGGGTCAATGCCCATGACATTCAATGCCCTGAGGTCATAAGCCAAACTTTGTTCATCCCTCAGTTTGACAAAGAGCCGTCCACCTTGACCTGAAAGAATTGCATCAAGAACCTGGAGTGGATACTGGTCCTCGTTCATCACTGTGGTTCCAAGAAAACCGAGAAGGATATGCACCTGCTCCTTTCCCTTAACAGATTTTGTTGACTTCTTGATTTCATTCAATGGCTTTACCTTCTTTATTGATGGTGACTTTGTCTTTTTTTTAGGTATTGAAGCAAATTTTGTTTTAAGTAAGTCAATCTTATCACTTAATTCAAAATCCCCTACCACAACAATAACAAGATTATCAGGGGAGAAAAATCTATTATAATACTTAAGAATATCTTTTCTTTTTATCCTCTGGATTGATGACTTTGTCCCGAGTATATCCATTCCGTAAGGATGGGAACCATAAAGGGTTCTATAAAAGTTCTTAAAGGCAATCCTTGCAAGGTCATCCTCCTGATTTTTTATCTCATTTAGAATCTCCCTCCTTGCCTTCTCAATCTCACCATCATCAAATGCTGGATTCCACAACACATCAGCAAAGAGATTCAATCCCCTATCAAAGAATCTGCTCAGAAACTGTGCGCTGATGCCAAAGGTATTCCTGCCTGAATAGCCGGATATTTCCCCTCCAATCTCCTCTATCTCATCAGCAATCTCTTCTGCCTTCCTTGTCTTTGTCCCCTTTGTCCAGACCTTACTCAAAAGATTTGATAGCCCGGCTTTATCAGGGGTCTCATATCTGAGACCTCCAAGGGATGCGGAATAGATTGAAACTGTCTCAGTGCCTGGCCTGTTTTTAACTATAAGTCGCACACCGTTATCAAGGATAATCTTTGATATTTCTTCCTCTCCAACTCTCTTCTCTCTTTGAATATCCTTCTTCCCATATATTATCCCTTTAATTTCCTCTGCTGTTAATGTCTCTTCCACAGGGCCAAGAACTACAACGGATAGATTCTCCGGCACAAGATACCTCTTTGCCACATCCCTGATGTCCTCTGCCTTCACCTCCCTCAACCCTTCAAGATACCTACTTTCATAATTTACATCACCGATTATTGCCTCAAAGTATCCCATCTGTCGTGCCATTCCCTCAACGGTTTCCTTCTGGTATACGAAGTCCGACTCAATCTTGATCTTTGACCTCAAGAGTTCACCATAATCATGGGCTCTTTCACGAATCTTCAAAACCTCTGCCCATATTGCATCAATTGCCTTTTTGACATCCTTTGCTTCAAGGGAAGCACCAATAATAAAAACACCTGTATCCTTTGGTGTATAGGTATATGTATAGATGGAATTAACAAGTTCCTTATTGCGTTTAACCTCTTTATGAAGAACTGAACTATCACCCTCTCCCATCAACGAGGATAGAACATCAAGGGCAAATATATCTTTATCAAAAACGCCAGGGATATGAAAGGCAAAAATCAACTGGGTCTCAAAGACATTATCCTTAGATACCTTAACTCGCAGTTCCATCTGTTCCGGTTCAGAGGACCTCTCCAGTGGCGTAACCCCTGATTTCTGGAAATAAAAGTATTTTGAAATGGATTTAAAAACCTCATCCTGAGATACATCGCCAACAATCACAAGGGTAATGTTCTCCGGGGAATACCACTTTTTGTAATAATTTATCAGTTTCTCTCTCGTGATTTCCTTCACTGTGTCAGTAAATCCAATGATTGGTCTTTTATAGGGGTGAACTTTATAGGCAAGTTCAAATATATCATTCATCGCCTTTCTCTCAGGAATATCATTACTCCTTTTAATCTCCTCAATTACGACCTCTTTTTCCTTCTCAAGTTCCTCAGCATCAAAAGAGGAATTCTGAATCGCATCCGCAAGGACATCCAGGCCTGTCTCAAAGTAGCGCGAAGCAATTGTTACATAATAAACAGTGGCATCGTAAGTGGTAAAGGCATTTATGTATCCACCCTTTGATTCAATCTCGCGGGCGATCTCCCCCACCTTCCTCTTCTGTGTTCCCTTAAATAGCATGTGCTCAAGAAGATGAGATACACCAGCCATATCCTCCGGCTCGTCAGCACTGCCGACCCGTACCCATGCCTGAATGGATACAACCGGCGCTGAACCGCTCTCAAGCACCACAAGGTGCATACCGTTTGGAAGAATCTTAACAACCGGTTTAAATTCCGCAGCCATAGACGCTCCTTCCGAAAGAATAATTATACACAAAACAATAGCACATAACCTCAAAATCGCAGAGTTTAAAAATTCCATAACTCTATAATTTTATCCCTGATTTTTGAATATGTCATGAAAATTAAAAATGTTAATCTTTTAAGCCCTCTGCCTCCTTCACCATGGGGCTATCCTCTGCCCAGGCAGTGCAACCATTTTTAATCCCTGGCATCCACTCCAGGTAGATTTTAATCCTCCTTGGCTTCGGAATCTTTTCAAAGTCCGGCGGCGCAAGTTCATCAAACCTCGCAAACCTTGCCTGTACAGCAGACATTCCCATCTCATAAATCAGATTGTTTATGTGGACACAGCCGAAGGGACCGCCTGTCATCTCCATAATCTTTGCATAGAAATTTCTGCTCACCCTGATGCCCTTTAATCTCTCAAGGAATTTCACTGAATCAACGCACTCATTGTGAGGGTATTTTATCAACGCCCCCCTCACGTCAAGTATTTCCAGGGCGGGAAAGGAAAATTTTATCTCTGATGTCATCTCATGGTATTTATCTTTGAGATGCCCGCTAATTAATATTGTATCATCACCCATCCACCTCGCTGACACAGAAATATCCCTTCTGAATATCTCATCTGTACTTTTTTTACCTTCAACCATCTTTTATTCTCCTTTCATTGGTCTATGACTCCCTCAGATAGTAGTTATATTGTAACATTAAAATAAATGTCCATGTAAATTCTTTCTCAGAAATAAAAAAGTATTTCCCTTGAATCCTTTTCGTTCCTGTGTTAATCTAAAATCCATGAAAATCACAGTAGATGAGGTAAAGCACATAGCGCTCCTTGCCCGGCTGGAGCTCAGTGAAGAGGAGATTGAGCAATACACAAAGCAACTGAACGATATTTTGATTTATATGGAGAAACTGAATCAGGTCGGAACAGAAACCGTGGAACCCCTTGCACATCCGTTTTTTACAAAGACCGTATTCCGAGATGATATTGTAATGCCTTCGCTCAGTCAAGAAAAGGCAATAGAAAATGCACCGCAGAAGGCAAATGGGTTCTTTAAGGTTCCAAAGATTATAGAAGAATGAATCTATTTGAATTAACAATAAATAAAGCAAATAGTATGCTGGTTAATCGGGAGGTTACCGTAAAGGAACTGCTTGACTCCGTGTTTTCACAGATTGAAAAATATGAGCCCAGAATTGAGGCCTTTATAACAATACTCCGAGAAGAGGCATACAGGGATGCAGAGGAGATTCAGAGTAGAATTGATAAAGGGAAAAATCTTACTCCCCTTACAGGTATTCCCATTTCAGTGAAGGATATTTTCTGCAAGGAAGGAGTTCTAACTACCTGTGCGTCAAAGATTCTGAGTAATTTTGTTCCACCCTACGATGCCACTGTCGTAAGAAAATTTAAGGAGTCCGGAGCAATAATAATTGGTAAAACAAACATGGATGAGTTCGCCATGGGCTCCTCAACAGAGAATTCCGCCATAAAAAAGACAAAGAATCCCTGGGATTTATCACGCGTGCCCGGTGGTTCAAGCGGTGGTTCTGCAGCAGCGGTTGCATCCGCTATGGGCTTTGGCTCTGTAGGAACTGACACCGGTGGCTCAATCCGACAGCCCGCATCATTCTGCGGAGTCGTTGGATTGAAGCCCACATACGGAAGGGTATCCCGATATGGAATGATTGCCTTTGCATCATCCCTGGACCAGGCAGGTCCATTGGCACGCACTGTAGAGGATTGTGCTATACTCCTCTCAACAATTGCAGGACGTGACTCCATGGATTCCACATCCGCGGATACTCCAGTCCCTGAGTATCTCTCTGAATTAAAAAAGGATATTAAGGGATTAAAAATAGGAATTCCGAAGGAATATTTCATAAAAGGAATTGATGTTGAGGTTGAAACATTAATAAAAAAAGCAATCAAGTTACTTGAAGAAAATGGTGCAATAATTGAGGAAGTCACTTTGCCCCACACAGAGTATGGACTGGCAGTTTATTACATCATCGCTCCATCTGAGGCAAGCAGTAACCTGGCAAGATATGATGGGGTAAAATATGGATACAGGACAAAGAACAGTAATAATCTTATGGAAATGTATATGAAGACACGGGCTGAGGGGTTTGGCACAGAGGTGAAAAGGAGGATCATGCTTGGGACCTACGCGCTGTCCTCTGGATACTACGATGCCTATTACAGAAAGGCACAGCAGGTCAGGCGCCTTATAAAAGAGGATTTTGAAGATGCCTTTAAAAAGGTGGACGCAATCCTCACACCTACAAGTCCAACTCCTGCCTTTAAGTTTGGTGAAAAGACATCAGACCCATTGACAATGTACCTTTCTGATGTCTTCACAATCCCTGTAAATCTCGCAGGACTTCCTGGAATCTCTATACCGTGCGGGTTCTCAAGTGATGGACTGCCTGTGGGCTTGCAGATTATTGGAAAACCCTTTGAGGAGGGAACTATTTTGAGAATTGCAAATAATTATGAAAAGGCAACGGAGTGGCACAAAAGGCTACCCCCAATGTTTGAAGGGAAGAAATAGGAGGCAAAGTGCAAAATACAAATTCATGTGTGGGTGGCATCCAGAACCCAGAGAGCAATGGGATCCAAATAATTGCTTCTCAAGCATCTATGCTCGTAAGCATTCATATAATCTTGCTCTTCTACTTCTGAAGTTCTGGGTTCTGCTGGTAAGTGAGGAATGTAATCCCCCACAGATATTTTATGGGCAATTCTGTGAGGTAACCAGATGAGAGAGGAAAGATTAAAAAGAGTAAATATGGAATACGAAGCGGTCATAGGTCTTGAGGTTCACGCACAGTTGCTCACTGATTCCAAGGTCTTCTGTGGATGCTCCACAAAATTTGGAGCAGAGCCCAATACTCAAACATGTCCCGTGTGTCTTGGCATGCCCGGAGTACTTCCTGTCTTTAACAGAAGAGTGGCTGAATTTGCAATCCGCCTGGCAATCGCTACAAATTCATCTATAAACAAATTCAGCCAGTTTGCAAGGAAAAACTACTTTTACCCTGACCTGCCAAAAAATTATCAGATATCCATGTATGAACTTCCCCTTGCAGAACATGGGTTTATTGAGATTAACAATGGAAAGAAAATCAGAATAAAGAGAATTCATATAGAAGAGGATGCTGGCAAAAATATCCACGACGAGACAATCACAGGCGGAAACTACAGTTTTGTTGACCTCAACAGGGCAGCTGTACCACTCCTTGAGATTGTCAGCGAACCGGACATTAACACACCTCAGGAGGCGGTCCAGTATTTAAAGAAACTTAGAAATATTCTGATTTATCTTGGCATCTGCGACGGCAACATGCAGGAGGGCAGTTTCAGATGCGATGCAAATGTTTCAGTAAAAAGAAGAGGCGAAGGGGAACTCGGTGTGAAGACAGAAATTAAAAATATGAATTCCTTCAGATTTATTGAGCGCGCACTCAGTTATGAGATTGATAGACAGATGAAATCAATAGAAAGGGGCGAAAGAATAGTTCAGGAGACACGCCTCTGGGATGAAAAATCTGGAAGGACCTACTCCATGCGCTCAAAGGAATATGCCCATGATTACAGGTATTTCCCCGAGCCGGATCTTCTTCCGTTGATAATTGACGAAAAATGGGTGGAGGAAATAAGAAATACACTTCCAGAACTGCCTGATAAAAAAATAGAGAGATTCAAAAGGGAGTATAACCTCGGGGACTACGAGGTGAATATCATTGTTTCATCAAAAACACTCTCTGAATACTTTGAAAAATGTGTTAAATTGTATCCAAAGCCAAAGATTGTTGCAAACTGGCTCCTCACGGAATTATTGCGGTTTGTTAATTTAGAGGACAGAGAACTTAATATCCCTCTACCGCCAGAACATCTATCTGAACTTTTAAAACTAATTGACGATGGAACAATTAGCGGTAAAATTGCAAAGGATGTATTTGAGGAGTCATTCAATTCCGGAAAAAAGCCATCCGAAATTGTCCAGTCAAAGGGGCTCGTCCAGATCTCTGATGAAAAGGCGCTCAACAAAATTGCTTCCGATATAATGGAGAGATTCCCGAAACAGGTTCAGGAATATCGCTCGGGAAAGGAAAAGATTATCGGCTTTCTTGTGGGACAGGTCATGAAGGAAACACAGGGTAAGGCAAATCCTCAGAAGGTAAATGAGATTCTTGTAAAATTATTAAAAGGGGGTAAACAAAATGAGTAAGAAGAAGATCGCACTATATTTCGCAGGATTTTTCATAGTTTTGATTGTCCTGCTTCTTCTGGCGCCGAGTTTTATTGACCTAAATCGCTTCAAACCGCAGATTTTAGAACAGATAAAAAAGGCAACGGGCAGGGAGGCAAATCTTGAATCAATAAAACTTTCCATTATACCCTGGCTCGGCGCACAACTTAATGGACTGGAACTATCCAACGCAGAGGGCTTTTCAAAGACGCCGCAGATAAAACTTGAATCAATCAGAGTAAAGGTGAAATTTTTCCCGCTGATATTCAAAAAGATAAAGATTAAGGAAATAACTATCCTCACCCCTGAAATACTTATTGAAAAGAAGGGAGAACAATATAACTTCTATGACCTCACAAAGAGTTCCGAAGAAAAACCCGTTAAAAAACAGATGAAGGAGAAAAGGGAAGAGAAGCCATCTGCATTTTTGAAGGAATTTTCCCTTGACGAATTTAAACTCATAAAGGGAACAATCGTTTACAATGAGATGGATAACGGTGGTGCAACTCGGAATAGATTATCATTGAACGACCTCAATCTCAGCATTGAGGACCTTTCAAATACGGGGACAGCAAGATTGAATTTTTCAACCATTTTAAACAATGAGAGGGAACAGAGTATATCAATAAAAGGGACTGTAGGTCCCGGCTGGGCAGAGGATTTTAAAAGGGCAAACATTGACCTCTCCCTGTTAATTACAAAACTGAATCTCAAGCAACTCGGAGCCATTGCCAGAAATCAATCCATACAGGGGTTCCTCAGTGTAAATCTCTTTGTAAAAGGGAATCTGGAAGAGGAAATTGCTACAGGCGGAGAAATCTCACTGTCGGAATTTATTAAAGAACTGAATGATAAATTGACAATTAATGAAGAAATGTCTATTAATTTTAAAAATGAGGTAATAAATATAAAGGGCATAAAATTAGGCACATCCATTCCACTCATCCAGATCAGTGGCACTGTATCCCGGTTCAAAAACAACCCATCCCTTGATTTGATATTAAGTTCACCACCGATACCACTCAAAAGGATATCAGAATATGAAGTTGCAAAGAAATCCCTGCCTCCGGAAGCATCCCTTGATGGCAATATGAAAATTGCCGGGAAAGTCATCGGGACAAAGGATAACATGACTCTCAATACAACCATTGATATGTCCGGTGCAGAGATTAAATATGGCGACCTCTTTAAAAAACCAGCGGGCAAGACATTAAATCTAACAGCAGATGTTACCTCAGAAGGAAAACTGTTGAAAATAAAGTCAATAATCCTTGCCATCCTTGATGCACAATTTAAAATCAACGGTTTGTTCAACACTGAAAAGCAAGACGGAGAAATTCATCTCTCCACCAGTGAAATATCCCTTGAGTCCCTCTCACCTCTCATACCGCCCACTGCTATTAAAAATCCTGCTGGAACCATTCAGTTAAAAGCGGATGTTAACGGTCCCATCAAGGATAAAGAAAAGATGAACATTACTGGTTCAATTGTCCTTAAGAATATCCGCGGTGAGGTATCTCAAATTGCAAAGGGACTGGAAAATGTAGGAGGGAAGATTAATTTTACAAGGAACTCCCTTGAGGTTCAGTCATTAAGAGCGACTGCAGGGGAAACATCCTTAAGGGTTAATATGAATATTAAGGACTTTAATAGACCGAAGGTCAATTTCCTTGTGGATATTCCCCGACTGAATTTAGATGAGTTAATGCCACCGTCTCCACCTGGTCAGAAAGCGGAGGCAAAAAAAGAGGAAAAACCCTCAGACCGGGAAGCATTCAAAAAATATACCGTAAAGGGGAAATTGAACATTGATTCTGCACTGGTAAGAAAGGTTGAATTCAAAAACCTTAAGGCGGACATATACTTCCAGAACAATAATTTGCAACTCAGTAATTTTTCATTGCAGACCTTCAACGGCACAATCAATGGTGGGATGACAGTTGATATATCATCGCAGGAGCCATCTATTATAAGTCAACTCAATATCAAAGATATTGATGTAAACTCTATGCTTTCCACATTAAGCACTTACAGGGATACCATCTACGGTACCCTCTCAAGTAACCTGAATATCTCAGCAAAGGGCGACGATGCAGAAAAGATCAAATCCACCATGGCAGGAGGGGGGGTCTTAACCCTCCAGAATGGCAAAATAAACACATTCTCAGCAATCAATCACTTAGTCAACATCTCAAACCTGCCCCGGGATAGATTTAAGAAATCATCTGAGACAAAATTTAAGGAGATGAAAGCCAGTGCAAAAATAGAAAAGGGCAGGGTTTATACAAAGCAGATGACTCTTTCCTCTGAGGAATTCAATGCCAGAATGGACGGCTCCTTTGGTCTTGATGCCACCCTTGATTACAAAGGAGAGGCAATTTTATCAAAAGATACCTCTGATAAAATCACCTCTTCCTCTCAGATAGGAAAATACGGTATATCGGAAATTGGTGGGATACTGAAAGATGAAAATGGAAGAATCGTCGTTCCCTTCATTTTAGGTGGAACAGTAAAGTCACCGAAATTTTCTCTTGATACTGCTGTTGCAAAAGAAAAGGCGAAAAAGATGGTTCAAAAAAGGATTCAGGAGGAGATAAATACAAAGATTAAGGAAAATATAGAGTCAGAAAAAATAAAGGAATTAGAGAAAAAGGGCAAAGAGAAATTGAAAAAGATCTTTAAATAGCAGAAGACAGATGAAGGAATTTTATACACTTAAATGGATGGGAAATTACCTGAGCATTCTTGACCAGAGAAAACTTCCGGAGAGGGAGACCTATCTTCGTCTCAGAACCTACAGGGAGATAATCAGGGCAATCAAAAATCTATCCATCCGCGGCGCACCTGCAATTGGCTCTGCGGCTGCTTTTGGCTGTGCCCTTGGATCCTTAAAGATAAAGACAGGTGATGTTGTAAAATTCAAAACCGAATTTAATAAAATCTGTGATGAAATTATAAAAGCCAGACCAACAGCAGTTAATCTCTTCTGGGCAGTTAATAGGATGAGAATGGTCCTTGAAAGAAATCAATCGGGAAGCGTAAATGAGTTAAAGATATCAATCTGTAACGAGGCAGAAAAGATTTATCAAGAAGATATAGAGTCAAATCTAAAGATTGGTGAATATGGCGAAAAATTGGTTCCTGAAAAGGCACGGGTATTAACCCACTGCAATGCAGGAGCACTTGCAACCTGCGGATACGGAACAGCCCTTGGTGTAATAAGAAGCGCCAATAGTAAAGGAAAGATCATGCGCGTATACGCAGATGAGACCCGTCCGGTCCTGCAGGGTGCCAGGCTCACTGCCTGGGAACTCAAGAGGGATGGAATTCCGGTTACATTAATTACGGACAACATGGCTGGTGCATTAATGAAGAAGGGCGAGATTGATCTTGTGGTTGTGGGAGCTGATAGAATAACCCTGAGTGGCGACTTCGCAAATAAAATTGGAACCTATTCTCTCTCTGTTCTCGCAAAATATCATAATATCCCTTTTTATGTCGCTGCGCCTGAAAGCACATTTGATTTAAACCTCGACTCAGGAAATGATATAATAATAGAGATGCGAGATAAAGAAGAGGTTCTTCGCATAAATGGGAAAAAGATAGCCCCCCAGGGGGTTGATGTTTGGAATCCTGCCTTTGATGTGACGCCTGCCAGTTTTGTAACTGCCTTTATAACAAACCGTGGCATCGTAAAACCGCCCTTTAGAGAAAATATTAAGAAAATAATATCCGGATAATGGATTTAGAAAAACTCATTGACTCATCAAGGTTTAAACAGAAGTCAGAGATACAAAATACCATCGCTAACTTAAAGAACAATCTCTCTCCAGAATACAATATTTACGACATAATCAATTATGCCTCATCCTCGCCAGATGCAGACCTTTCAATCAGAACCTTCGCAAAAATTGGAGGTTACATAGATAAAGGACTGTTAGCAAATCTCAAAGAACTCCTCTGGATTCTCGGCGCAAGTGAGTACCTTGGCAAAATTCTTATCAAATATCCAGAACTCCTGAATCTATTTAAGTCCCTTCTGCAGATGAAACAAAAGGATACTCAGAAATTCATCAACGAATTGATCTCTGAGTGCAGTGGAGAAAGGAATATTGAAAACATTATGTCATTAATCAGGAGATACAGGGATAAGGAATATTTCCGAATAGGTATGTTGGACCTCTTAAGAAGAGCAGACCTGAAGCAGATAACCGCAGAACTCTCATCTCTCGCCTCTGCCACCCTTGAGGTGGCGCTGAGATTCTCCGATTGTTATATCAGAAAAACAGAGATTGCCCTGGATAGACCTACCTCAGATTTTGTTGTCATCGGTATGGGCAAACTGGGAGGAGGTGAACTTAATTTTCTCTCTGATATTGACCTCATATACCTATCATCGGAGAACAACAGAGGTGAATATTTCACGAAACTTGCCAATACGCTTACCAGAGTAATCGGCGATGTGACAGCAGATGGATTTGTTTTCCGCTTGGACCTCCGGCTGAGGCCGGATGGAGAGTCAGGACCTATTGTGATTTCCCTGCCTGCTGCTCTTGACTACTATACCCAGTGGGGCGAAACATGGGAAAGGTCTGCCCTCATTAAGGCAATGCCGGTAGCGGGTGATATTGCTCTTGGTATGGAATTCATAAGAGGAATAGAACCATTCGTTTACAGGAAATATCTTGATTATACAACTATAGAGGAACTGAAGGAACTCAAGCACCGTATAGAATCCAGCATGCGCCAGAGAATCCTGGTTTCATGGGATGTCAAAACCGGCGCAGGTGGAATAAGGTCGATTGAGTTTTTGGTCCAGACACTTCAGTTGATAAATGGAGGAAGAATTAAAAGAATCAGAAAAGCAAATACCCTTGAAGCCATTGACTCCCTTGCAATGGAAAAACTAATCAGTGCAGATGAAGCCAGAAGATTAAAGGATGCTTATGTCTTCTTAAGAGAACTTGAACACCGCATTCAGATTGCAGATGGGAGGAGAACTCACTCATTACCTGAAGGGGAGGAACTCATTCATCTCGCAAGACGGATGGGCTTCAATGGAGATAACAACAAAGTACAGGAAGATTTTTTTACTGCCCTCAACCAGTATAAGGATTTTGTTAATTATGCATTCTCTTCCCTCTTTTACAAGGAGGAAAAGGAGAGCATTTCGCAGACTTATATTGAAATGCTTGGAGAAGAAATTGACAGAAACTCAATCGTTAATAAATTAAAAAAACAGGGGTTTGAAAATCCTGAAAAGGCCTTTGAAATTTTAAAAGAACTAAAAGAGGAGCCCGTCAAGAAAAGGTTCAGTTCAAGGGCAAAACAAATATTTAACAAGTTGCTCCCAATTATGATAAACGAGGCATCACTCAGTACAGACCCGGATAGTGCTATCCATTATCTTTCTGGATTTTTAAAACGCGTAGGCGGGAGAATTGTCCCATATTATCAGCTGGCGGAAAACAGGGAAACCCTGCGTTACCTGATCTCCCTCTTTGCAAACAGCGAATTCCTCTCTAAATTCCTGATCAATCATCCTGAACTTCTCGATTATCTTATTCTGAAAAACTATGCTTCCCCTGTAAAAACTAAAGAAAGCATGGCTTCTGAACTCGATGAGTTGTTAGGTGAATCTGATGACTACGAAATGCAAATGAATGTCTTGAGGAGGTTCAGGAATACAGAAATCCTGAGAATTGCCTCAAATGACCTATATGGCGAAATAACCATAGAAGATGTCTCTTCACAGTTTACAGCCCTTGCCGAAATCATGCTTGAAAGATGTCTTCGGATAGCAATGGATCATCTCAGGGAAAAATTCGGTGAGCCCGGTGATTCCAAAATTGCTATCATAGGTCTTGGTAAACTCGGCGGGAGGGAACTTGGATACAATTCTGACCTGGATATAATATTTATATACTCTGATGATGGTCATACAAAACACAGCAGGAAGAGTATCACCCTCCGTGAATATTTTACCTATGTGGCTCAACGCGTTATCTCCCTCCTTTCTACATACACTGCTGATGGCTATGTGTTTAAGGTTGACACCCGGCTCAGACCATCCGGTAACGCCGGCGCAATGGTCACATCACTTGATGCACTAAAAAAATACCATGCTGAGTCAGCATGGCTCTGGGAGAGACAGGCAATGATTAAGTCACGACATGTGGCTGGTGATTTAAAATTTGGACAAAAAATTGAGAATATTATCAAGGAGATTGTATTCAGCCGGAGTTTAACTGATAATGAAAAACAGGAAATGGATAGGATGAAAGAGCGCATAATTTCAGAGCACAGGCAGGATAAGAATAAATATAATCTGAAATATTCAACCGGAGGTCTGATTGAACTGGAATTTACAGTCCAGGGCTACCAGATGAAATATGGGAAAGATATTGAAGAACTCAGGATGCCCGAAACGGTTCCAGCCATAAAAACCCTTATCTCAAAGGGCATTCTTCTTGAAGAAGATGGGAATGTATTGTTAAAAAGCCATTCCTTTCTGAGAAAACTTGAAAACCGCATCAGATTGTTATATGATTATGCACATGATAATCTGCCGGAATCAGAAAGGGAATTATTGAAACTTAAAAAGGGATTTACTTTCAAGGATAAGATGGATGAGGGAAATAACCTTATAGAAATGTTTTTATATTGGACAAAAAAAGTTAATTTGTTGTATAATAATTTTTTTAAAAAGACATGATGCCACAGAAAATACTCATAATTGACGATGATCCCTTTGTCCAGAGCGGTCTTGTTGAGAAATTTAAGGCAGCGGGATTTAATGTCCTGACTGCAAAGGATGGAGAGGACGGCATTGCATACCTCGCTGAATCGCCTGATATTATAATAACTGAATTACTACTGCCAAAGGTAAGCGGACTTGAAGTATTAAGAAGGGCTCGCCACAAGAGTGTGGATATCCCGCTCATTGTTTTCAGCACCGTTTACAGGGACGAGGCATTTTTTGAAGACCTCAAGAACAGATACGGTATTTCCGGCTATTTCATAAAACCAGTGCAGTTTGAGAAGGTCTATTCGCTTATAATGTCTTTTAAAAAGGAGCAGGCAAAAAAGAGTGACACGAAAGAGGCCTTCGGCGTAAAGAAGTCAAGAGGGGAGATAGTGCCTCTATTATTCCCGACCATTCTACATAAACTCTACATTAGCAGGGCAACAGGCCGACTCCGGCTCCAGTCAGGCAATATGATTAAAGAGTTCCAGTTTAAAAACGGACACCCTGTCTTTGCAAAATCAAACCTTATTCATGAAACCCTCGGAAGGGTCCTTCTTGATACGGGACTAATCTCAAAGATTGACTATGAAATGTCCATAATGCAGATGTTGAAGGAAAAAAAGAGACATGGTGAGGTCCTTCTGGAGATGGGGGTCCTGCCTATAAATTTAAAAGAAGCATTAAAGATTCAATTGAAACAAAAATTGCTCAATACCTTCTCCTGGGAAAGTGGATCATATTATTTTGTGCCTGAAAAAGAAGTAAAAATTGACATAGAAAGCGAGATCAAACCTGCAGAGATTATTCTGGAGGGAATAAAGACACAGATAAATGAAGAGACCTGCGATAGATACCTCGCTGAATTTTTGACTTATCATGTATATGAGGGAAAGCCAAATTATTCATTAAAGGAACTGGGATTATCAAAGGAAGAAGAAAAATTCTTCCTAAAAATTGATGGCAAAAAAACATTACAGGAATTGATTGATTCCTCTCCATTAGAGAAGAGCTTAACAAAAAAACTTCTCCTCGCCTTAATTATTCTCGGACTGATTGAAATAAAAAATGGGGACAGAACAGAAGAGAGGGTCCAGAAAATATTACATAGCACAACCAAAAGTGCGGAAGAAAAGGTATTGAAAAGTGAGGAAGATATAAAATTATACAACGACCTTAATACATATCTAACTGAACTGAAGACAAAGAATTATTTTGAGGTGCTCGGAGTTACTGATAGTGCAACAGATGCAGATGTAAAAAAATCATACTTCCTCATGGTAAGGGAATACCACCCTGATAGATTCTACAATAAGGATAAATCAATAAGGGATATTGCGGAGGAAATTTTTACAGTGCTGACAACAGCGTATAATGCTCTTATGACAGAGGATTTGAGAAAGAAGTATCTTGAATCACTAAAAGGAAAAGACCAGGAAAAAAATAGAGAGGATGTCCAATCACTCGTCAATGCTGAGATTCAGTTTCAGAAGGGCATGGTCTATTACAAGTCACAGAGCTTCGTTAATGCGGAGGAGTGCTTTAAATGGGCTGTCAAATTGAATCCAACCGAAGCAGAATACAATGGCTGGCTGGGCTGGGTCCTTTACAAGAAACAGCCCGAGGACTCAGATGTCAGAAAAAGAGCAGAAGAAATCATAAACCACGCCCTCAAGATGAATCCAAAATGGGACCAGGGGTATCTGTTTCTTGCCTATCTTGCAAGGGCTGAAAAAAATGAGGAAAAGGCAGAAAAATACTTTAACAAAGCCCTTGAGTGTAACCCCAAAAATCAAGATGCACTAAGGGAGGTCCGGCTTATAAATATGAGAAAGAAAAAGTCCGAGGGACTGCTTAAAAGAATATTTAAAAAGTAAAATTAGAAAGGAGAACCGTGTGAATCAGAAGGGAGAAATATGGTTTGATGGAAAACTTGTAAAATGGAATGATGCAAGGGTTCATGTATTAACCCATACTCTTCATTACGGGCTTGGTGTATTTGAAGGCATACGATTTTATAAATGCGATGATGGGAGAATTGCTATATTCCGCCTTGAAGAACATGTTAACCGATTGTTTGAGTCAGCACAGGTCGTAAATATAGAAATACCATACAGCAAGGAGAGAATTTCCTCTGGAATAAAGGAGACAATCATTGCAAATGGCATCTCCTCCGGCTATATCAGGCCAATTGCATTTATCGGGGATGGGGCCATGGGGCTTTATGCTGTTGAGAACCCCATCCATGTTGCAATTGCTGTGTGGGAATGGGGACCATACCTCGGAGACAAAGGCATAAAGGAAGGCATCAGAGCGAAGGTTTCATCTTACACAAGACATCACGTCAATGCATCCATGACAAAGGCAAAGATATGCGGATACTATGTAAATTCTATACTTGCAAAAAGAGAGGTAATCAAAGCGGGCTACGATGAGGCAATTCTTCTGGATACCGAGGGATATGTAGCGGAGGCAAGCGGAGAGAATATCTTTACAGTCAAGGATGGGGTCTTAAAAACAACACCGCCAACATCGATACTCCCTGGTATAACAAGAGACAGCATCATAAAAATTGCAAAGGATATGAAAATTGAGGTCAAGGAGGAGAGATTTACAAGGGATGAGGTCTATATTGCAGATGAGGTTTTTCTTACCGGGACTGCTGCAGAAATCACACCCGTCATCTCTGTTGATGACAGAAAAATTGGCACTGGCAAGCCAGGAAAGGTAACAAAACAACTCCAGAATACATTTTTTGAAATAACTCGTGGCAAAAATAAGAAATATAGCCACTGGCTGAATATTGTCAAATAGCGTGACTTATTAGTGAAGAGATTTATTCTTGTTGTTCTTGCAATATCAATATTCTTAATCCTCCTCCAGAAGGTTTATGAGCCGGATACCTTCTGGCACATCAAGACCGGCGAAATCATCATGAAAACAAAGGCAATTCCACACAAGGATATCTTTTCCTTTGTGACTGCGGGAACGGACTGGACCCCGCCAGAATGGCTCTCTGAGATTATTTTTTATCTTGTTTACAAAGCTGGCGATTTTGTGCTCCTTAATATATTCATCATCATCATTTATGGGCTTTGCTTTATCTTATTGTTTTATATTCTTATTCAACGGGGGATCACAACCATACTCTCTGCGACCATTGTAACAATTGCTGCAATTGCCGCCTGGGAAAGGTCCCAACCCAGACCCCATATATTCACCTATCTATTCCTGGCGCTAATGACATTATTAATTGATGAATACCGACTGAACGGCAGAAGATACATATTCTTTCTCCCTGTTATTTCCCTGTTCTGGATAAACTTACATCCCGAATCAGCAATGGCTGCTCTCATATTCCTTTCAATAATCATTATGGAAATAGTAAAGATATACCTGAACAGATCCATCTCGGGGAAATATTCGTTCCTGCGTATTGAAGATGAACAATCTGCAGGCAGAATTATAACTTTATTGATAATTTTTTCACTTACATTAATTGCTAACTTCATAAATCCTCAGGGTTACAAGGTCTTTGATTTTCTATTCAGGCATCCTGATCTCGTAACAAAACTTGAGATAAATGAATTTCTGCCACTAAAGTTTGCTGATTTTCCAAAGACCTTTCTGATCATTGCTATATTTATGTCAATTGCTCTTTTCGGAATAAGGAAAAATTTCCATGAAATTCACCTCGTAATCTGCTTCGGATTTCTTACATTTAAATTCAGGCGATTCCTTACGGAATTTTTTATCTTCGCCCTCCCGGCAGCAGGTATTGCTATTCAGTTTTATTTAGATATTGCTGTAAACTTCATCAAAAGATATGCTCCCTCTTTCCCATTCAAGATAATAAATGGATTTTCTGCTGTCCTTTTTCTAATCTTTGTGTCCTATTCAATTTCAACACTATTTTATTATGATTTTTATAGTTTTAAAGGCATAGGCCTCCATCAGAAATATTTCCCTAAAAGTGCCTTTGAGTTTATTGAAAGGAACGAGATTAAACCGAATGTCTACAATAGTGCAAATTTCGGTGGAGCAATGATATTCTACTTCTTCCCTAAACAGAAGGTATTTGAGGATACACGGCTAATCTCTTATGAGATAATGCTGAAATATAAACAATCCATTAACAGGCCAGATTTTCCTAAAATAGTTGAGTTCTATGATATCAATTATTCCATAATTGATACTGACCTTTCAATCTTTTCTGATTACAAAGAAATGAAAAAGCACTGGGCTCTTGTTTACTTTGATGATTTCTCAGAAATATTCGTAAAGAGAATACCTGAGAATGAATACTTATACAAAGGCAAGGAGTTCCTCTCAATTAACCCCGAAAGAATAGAGGATTTGGTGGAGTATTCTCTGGATAACTCAATAATGCCACTGAATACTATATATGAGATAAGAAGGGCACTCACTCTTGCACCAAATTCATATAAATTACACTATGCCCTCGGTGCCATCCTTTCACAAAACAGTTGGGATAAAAATGCTATTGTTGAGGCAAAGGCAGAACTTAAAAAGTCATTAGACATCATGCCCCTATATCCATACGCTAATAAAAGGATGGCTGAAATCCTGAGGACAGAGGGAAATTACAGGGAGGCTATCCCGTATTTTGAAAAACTTGTAAGGTATGCTACATTTAACAGATGGGAGAATCTCTCGGATATCCTGAACGAGTTCGGAATTCTTCATATTCAGGCAAAGGAGTATTCAAAAGCAAGAAAGATATTTAAGAGGGCTTTAAAAGTAGACCCCAAAAATACCGCTGCCAGGGAAAATCTTGAGGCATTAAAAAGGGGTAGCCTTTAAATTTTTAATACTCTTTGACATTTTTAAAAACTCTATTAAAATATATTCCCTATGATTTATCCGGATTTTAAGACCTTCAAGGGCTTGACAGATAGAGGGAATCTTATCCCTGTTTACACAGAACTGATGGCTGACCTTGAGACACCTCTCTCTGCTTACATGAAGGTTGGAAACTCACCCTATTCCTTTTTGCTTGAGAGCGTTGAGGGGGGAGAAAAGTGGGCTCGTTACAGTTTCATAGGCATCAATCCGCAGTCCATATTTGTTGCAACTGATAATTCCTCATATCTCCTTGAGAATAAGAGAAAGACAATGGAATCCACCTCACCTGATTTTATGAAACTACTTGAAGACATTATGAAGGGCTACAGACCTGCAATTGACCAATCCCTCCCTGACTTCACTGGCGGTGCAGTAGGTTACATAAGTTATGACTGGGTGAAGAGGTTTGAGAAGGTCCCTGATACTGCCAGGGATGAATTGAAACTGCCTTTAGCAATCTTTGTCCTCACTGATACCTGCATCGTATTTGATAATCTTCGACACAAGATCATTGTCATTGCAAATGCTCTTCTGAATAACGAAAGTCAGGCAAAAACGTACCGGAGATCCTTATCAAAAATTGAGGGCATTGTGAAACTGCTTAAAAAACCGTTAAAATACCGGATCAAGAAGAACAAACCTAACAAAAGAATACTTTTCCGCTCAAACTTCGCAAGGGAAAAATTCATGAAGATTGTTGAGAGGGCAAGAAAATATATTGAAGATGGCGAGATTATACAGGTTGTTCTTTCCCAGCGATTTGAGACGGAGACAAAGAAAAAGGTGGATCCCATTGATGTTTACAGGGCATTGAGGTTAATTAATCCCTCTCCATATATGTACTATTTAAATTTTGACTCCATAAAAATTGCCGGCTCCTCTCCAGAATTACTTGTGAAACTTAAGGGGCGAGAAATGACTCTGCGCCCCATTGCGGGAACAAGAAAACGGGGCGCAAATCCAGAGGAAGACAAAAAACTTGAGGATGAATTGCGCAGTGATAGCAAGGAGCGGGCAGAGCATATTATGCTTGTGGACCTCGGAAGAAATGACCTTGGAAGAGTAGCAGTCCCTGGCACTGTAAAATTAAATGATTTAATGCACATAGAAAAATACTCTCATGTAATGCACCTTGTTTCAACCGTTACCGGCACAATATCAGAGGGATTGAACTGCTTTGACCTTCTGAGATCAGCCTTTCCAGCGGGGACAGTCACAGGCGCACCGAAGGTGAGAGCAATGCAGATCATAGAAGAACTTGAAGGCACCAAGCGTGGACCTTATGCTGGAGCAGTGGGGTACTTTGGTTTTAATGGCAATATGGATATGGCAATCAATTTGAGAACTGCTATATTTGCAGGAGGTAAAACATATATTCAGGCTGGTGCTGGCATTGTATATGACTCAATTCCTGACAGGGAATACGAAGAGACAGTAAACAAGGCGAAGGGAATGTTAAAGGCAGTTGAAATGGCATCACAGGGGTTTAAGATTTAAGATATGGGACTGACAGTTATAATAGACAATTATGATTCATTTACCTATAACCTTGTGCAGGCATTTGGTGAATTGAAGGAAGATATAAAGGTCTTCAGAAATGATAAGGTCACACTCAAAGAAATTCAAAAACTCTCACCGCAGAGAATAGTCATATCTCCGGGACCATCAACGCCAAAAAACGCAGGTATCTCACTGAGTGTGGTGAAACACTTTGCAGGGAAAATTCCCATACTTGGCGTATGTCTGGGACATCAATGTATTGGCGAGGCCTTCGGAGGAAGAATTATACGGGCAAAAAAAATTATGCATGGAAAGACATCGACAATTACCCACGATACCAAAACAATTTTTAGTAATATACCAAATCCCTTTGAGGCCACAAGATACCACTCCCTGGTTATTGAAAAACAGACCCTTCCAGATGTCCTTGAAGTGAGCGCTGTGAGTGAGGACGGAGAAATAATGGGGGTAAGGCATAGAAAATTGCCTGTTGAAGGTGTCCAGTTTCACCCTGAATCAATACTCACAAAGCATGGTAAAGAAATACTGAATAACTTCTTAAGAATCTATTAAAATTCTGAATATGAATATAAAAGAAGGGATTGAGAAGATAATCAAAAGAGAGAACCTCACAGAGGAAGAGATGGTTCAATGCATGAGGGAGATAATGGATGGAAATGCGACCAGCGCTCAGATTGCCTCCTTTATCACTGCCCTTCGTATGAAGGGTGAGACAGTAGATGAAATCACAGGCGCTGTAAGGGTAATGAGGGAAAAATGCATCAGAATTAAGCCCATAAGCGAGGTAATCCTTGATACCTGTGGCACCGGTGGTGATTCTGCCCATACAGCAAACATCTCCACCATATCCGCCTTTGTAGCAGCAGGTGCCGGAATTGCTGTAGCAAAACACGGAAACCGCTCCGTCTCAAGCAGGTGCGGAAGCGCTGATGTCCTGAAAGAATTAAAGGTTAACATAGAAACAACGCCAGAAGTAACAGAGAGATGCCTCAACGAGATTGGCATTGCCTTTATCTTTGCTCCCCTCTTCCATCCTGCTATGAAACATGCAATAGGTCCCAGAAGAGAAATAGGTATTAGAACAATATTCAATATCCTTGGACCCCTTACCAATCCAGCTGGAGCAAAATTTCAGTTGCTCGGTGTCTATGACCCTTCACTCACAGATATCCTCGCCAGTGTCCTGAAGAGGTTTGAGAGCAAACGGGCAATGGTAGTTCACGGCGATGGGCTTGATGAAATCACCATAACCGGCACAACCAAGGTTTCTGAACTTAAGGATGGAAAGGTCATGAACTATCTCATTGCCCCCCAAAAATTTGGACTGAAGAGATACCCTATTGATTCTATAAAAGGCGGAGAGCCGGGTGAAAATGCAAAAATTATGCTCAGTGTTCTCAAAGGGGAGCAAGGGCCGGTTACTGATGCTACACTACTCAACGCCGGTGCCGCAATTATGATTGCTGGAATGGCATCTGATATGAAGGAAGGAATAGAAAGGGCACTGGAGTCAATTAAGAGCGGAAAGGCACTGGAAAAACTAAACAAACTAATAGAATTCACAAACCAGAAATGAGTTTAAAAAAAATACTGGAGGCAAAGAAGATGCGTCTTAATAATATAAAAAAACTACTTCCAGTTAAAAATCTATATCCTGTAATAAATGAGAAAATAATTGATCGCAGGGATTTTATTAAATCAATAAATCATAAAAACAAAAGGAACATAATAGCAGAATTCAAGAGATCATCGCCATCAAGGGGCAGGATTCTTAACGATGGAAATCCTGAAAGAATAGCACAAATTTATGAGTCCAATGGCGCCTCTGCCCTTTCAATCCTCACAGAGGAGGATTTCTTCCATGGTTCAACAGAAGACCTTCAGAAAGCCAGGGGTATCACAAAGATTCCGGTCCTCCGGAAGGACTTTATTATTGATGAATATCAAATTTATGAGAGCGCTGCACTACCTGCTGATGCATTGTTATTGATTGTCCGAATTCTTGATGAGAAGCAATTAATGGATTTTTATCAACTTACCAAAGAATGTAAAATAACTCCTCTTATTGAAGTTCACTCCGAGGAAGAACTTGAGACCGCACTGAAACTTGACCCAGAATTAATTGGCATTAACAACAGAGACCTTAAGACATTCAAAACTGATACAAATATAACAAAAAAATTGATATCCCTTATCCCTGAATCAATTATAACAGTTGCTGAAAGTGGAATCTCCAGAAGGACGGAGATTGATGAATTTATCGGGCTCGGCGTTGACGCTTTTCTGATTGGAGAATCCCTCCTCAGAACAAAAGATATCGGGAAGAAATTGAGGGAACTTACAGGAAACTCCTGATAAGTAAACTTTAGTATTGACTCTATCTGTGGAAGAATTCATAATTATATAATAGCGGAGAGGTGGCCGAGTGGACGATGGCGGCGGTCTTGAAAACCGTTAGGGTCTTCACAGACCCTCGTGGGTTCGAATCCTACCCTCTCCGCCAGATTACCTGGCGATTGCACTATTAACTTATAACTTTAAACAAGAGGAATTATGTTTAAATTTAAGAAATTCAAAGTATATAATGATGCTAAAGAATTTTGCAGATTTGTGGAAAATGTATCAGATAAAGCTATCAAAGACAAAAATTTATGCGATCAGATTAATAGGGCACTTAATCCTGTAGTTCTTAATATTGCCGTGGATTCCGCAGATGATTCAGATAATGAATTTGCCCGATTTCTAAGTTTATCTACAAGATCTGTTTATGAGGTTATCGCAGGATTTGACTTGGCATCTTATTATGGTATGTTAGATAATAATACCGTATGATGAGATTGAGAGTAAGGTAGAGAACCTGGTGAGACAATTGGTAGGGTGTAAAAATTTACTGGGAAAGAAAAATTGAATATATAGAGATTAATATTGATAATTTTTTATAATAAGTTAAGGGTTATTAGTTATAAATGTCTTCCTAGCAGACGCGGGAGAGGTGTCCGAGTGGTTGAAGGAGCACGATTGGAAATCGTGTGTACGCCCAAAAGGTGTACCGTGGGTTCAAATCCCACCCTCTCCGCCATACATATAGCTACAAGGTGGGGGGCTTCTTAGAGAATGGAGCCAGCCCGGCATAAAAAG
>FWPU01004643.1_pt1 | contig 31613 bp, 27 predicted proteins | sample 2228361 | NCBI WGS metagenome assembly FWPU01 (sample SAMEA103939777, study PRJEB20133) | metagenome | reverse complement strand
ATCTCCTATCCTATCTTTTTTAATTTTTTTCATAATTTATTTTCTTATAGGGGATTATTTAGGAAAGTATCTTTTAATTTTTTTCCTGATCCCTATTTTTAGTTTTTTTATCCTTTATTTTAATTACAAAAAAAATTATCCCTTTAACCCATCCTTTTTATTTTATATCCTCTCTTATCTTTTAAGTTTAATTCCTTGGTTTTTGGGTCTTCTTATGCTTTTAAAATTTTACTTTTAAAAAATAAATTGCTATACTTAAAATATGAAAAAAGGTGTTTTAATAACTGGTGGTGCAAAAAGGTTAGGGAAAATGATGGCAACTTCCCTTGGAGAAGAAGGATATGATATTTTAATCCATTATAACTCCTCTAAAGGGGAAGCAGAAAAAACAAAGGAAGAAATTGAAAAGAAGGGTATCTTTGTTGGTTTAATTGAAAGGGATCTGTTAAAAAATTCTGAAAATTTTATAGAAGAAGCCTTAAAAATCATGCCAAATTTGGAAATTTTAATTAATAGTGCAAGTGTCTTTGAAAAGGAAAAAATTTCAGAAGTTACAGGAGAAAAATTTTTTAAGGTTTTAAAAATAAATTCCTTCGTTCCTTTAAATTTATCAATCCAATGGAAAGAAAAGGTTGGAAAAGGTATTATAATAAATATAATAGATGCAAGGGTACATAAAAATGATTTTACACACTTTTCTTATGGATTAAGTAAAAAAATACTCTATGAAATTACCAAATCCCTTGCCTTAGCTTTTGCTCCTTCCATAAGGGTTTGTGGAATTGCTCCAGGTGTTTTTTTGCCTCCAGAAGGTGAAGAGGAAATTTATTTAAAAAAAATACTAAATTTGGTTCCCCTTGAAAGGAAAGGAGAGATTTCTGATCTTAAAAAAACCCTTTTATTTTTAATTGAAAATGATTATTTGACAGGAGAAGTAATATATTTAGATGGTGGAAGACATTTGGTGGGCTTAAATTATGGAAAAAATTTATATTGAAGGTTTGCTTTTAAGGACAGTCATAGGAATCCATCCCCATGAAAGAGAAGAAAAACAAGATATAATTGTTTCCATAGAAATATGGGCTGATTTAAAAAAGGCAATGGAAGAAGATTCCATAGAAGATACAATTGATTATAGGGCACTAAAAAAAAATGTATTAAGGGAAGTAGAAAAAACAAATTTTTATCTAATTGAAGCCCTGGCAAATTTTATAGGAGACCTAATTTTGAAAGAAGAAAGAGTTTTAAAGGTAAAAGTTAAAGTTGAAAAACCTGGGGCTTTGAGGTTTGCAAAAACAGTGGGTGTGGAAATTTTTAAAGAAAAAAATTAAAATATGGGACAAGCGCCGATGTAGCTCAATGGCAGAGCAGCTGATTCGTAATCAGCAGGTTAGCGGTTCAACTCCGCTCATCGGCTATTAATTTTTCAAAGGTTATTTTAAAATCTTCCAAATCCTTGACAACATAGAGATTTTTATCTTCTTTAAGTTTTTCTACCCTCCAACTTTTAAAAATTATTACCTTCTTTTCATTTTTTAAGGCAAGGGCAATTTCTGATAAGGTTCCCCATCCTCCCCCAATTGCTATAACCAAATCAGAACTTTTTACATTTATGGAATTTCTTCCATCGGACATTCCTGTAAAAATTGGAATTTTTATATAAGGATTTGGTGGTGACTCTTTATAATTTGAACCTGGCATAATTCCAATTGTTATTCCCCCCACATCAAAAGCCCCCCTTGAAACGCCTTCCATAACACCCCTTCCCCCCCCACAAAGCAAGATATATCCCCTTTCACCAATAACCCTTCCAACGCCATAGGCAATTTCATATTCTTCCTTTGTGCAACTGGAACCTCCCATAACTCCTATTATTTTTTTTCTTAAAATTTTTATTTCCATATTCCTCCATTAATTATACTTCATTTTTTTTATCTATAAAATTTAAAAAGTATTGAATATTTTAAGAAAATTTGTTATTATAATATGGTGAAAGTGGGCGGCGCAGGTTGCCCACTTTTTTTATTATGGAAATTATGTTAAGTGAAGATTTAAAGAAGAAGATTAAGGAAGTTGTAGAAAGTAAGGGTTATGAACTCTTTTCCATAGAATGGAGAGGTTCAAATAAGAAAGGTCTTCTTATCGTTACCATAGATTGCCTTGGAGGAATTACTTTAAAGGATTGCGAAGAAGTTTCAAAGGCATTAAATGTTTTCTTAGATTTGGAAAACCCCTTTCCCTTTTCCTATAGATTAGAAGTTTCTTCACCAGGGATTGAAAGACCCTTAAGAAATTTGCAGGATTTTAAAAGATTTAAAGGAAAACCCTTAAGTTTTTTTTATAAAGGTATAAAATATAAAGGTATAATAATTGATGTTTTGGAGGAAAGTATTTTGATTAAAATAAAGAATAACGTAGAAAATTTTAAATTTGAAGAAATTGAAAAAAGCCATTTATTAGGTCCTTGGGAGGAGATATGAGTATAAATTTAGTACATGTTTTAAAAGAAGCATCCAGAGAAAAGGATCTTGAAATGGAGTTCATAGTAAAGGCATTAGAAGATGCCATTGCAACAGCTGCAAGAAAATTTTACCATTTGGAAGAAAAGGTTTATGCAAAACATGATCCAGAAAAGGATATTATCTTTGCTTACATAGAAAAAAAAGTAGTGGAAAAGGTCCAAGAACCCCTTGAGGAGATTTCCTTGGAAGAAGCAAGAAAAATGGATCCAAATATAAATATTGGTGATGTTTTAAGAAAAGAATTGGATTTAACAAAATTGGGAAGGATTGCTGCTCAAACGGCAAAGCAAGTTTTATACCAAAAAATAAGAGATGCAGAAAGAATAAAAATATACAAAGAATACAATCAAAAGATTGGGGATTTGGTAACGGGTCCAGTGAAAAGGTTTGAAAGAGGGGATATAATTGTAGATTTAGGAAAGACAGAAGCAAAGATACCTAAGGAAGAACAATCAAAACTTGAAAAGTGGTCTATTGGAGAGAGGATAAGAGCTGTCATCATAGATGTCTTGGAAAAGGGAACGGGACCTCAAATAGTCCTTTCCAGAAAAGATCCTCGTCTCCTAATAAGATTATTGGAAATGGAGGTTCCAGAAGTTTATGATGGAACAGTCATTATTAAAAATGCCGTAAGGGATCCAGGGGAAAGGGCAAAAGTTGCTGTCTTTTCCAGAAATAGAGATGTGGATCCCGTTGGTGCTTGCATTGGAATAAAAGGTGCCAGAATTCAAACAATAACGAGGGAACTTAGGGGGGAAAAGATAGATGTAATAGTATGGGCAGAAGATATAGTAACTTATGCTCAAAATGCCTTAGCACCTGCAAAAATTAATAGGGTATTGGTAAAGGCAAATCCCGATGGAACAAAGGCAATAGATGTTGTTGTGGACGATGGCTCCCTTTCCTTAGCCATTGGGAAAAAGGGACAAAATGTGCGTCTGGCTTCAGAATTAATTGGGGTTAAGTTAGAAGTTAAAAGTGAAAGTGCTGTAAAAAAGGAAGTACAAGAAGTCCTTGCAAAGATGATAAAATTAGAAGAACCTCTAGAGAAGGAATCTGAACTTTCAAACATTCCTGGAATTGGAGAAAAAATTAAGGAAAAATTGGAAGAAAAGGGAATAAAAACCCTTGAGGATCTTAAAAAAGTTACAATAGAGGAACTTTGTGAAATTGAAGGAATTGGATTAGCAACTGCCAAAAAGATAAAATCTGCCATAGGGGAGGAAGAAAGTTAAAATATGCAAGGTTCTATTAAGGTAAAAGATTTAGCCCAAGCAATGGGTAAAACAATTTCAGAGATAATATTTATTTTAAATAGCTTGGGAATTCTAAAATCAAGTGGAGAAGATGAGCTCACTAAAGAAGAAGCACAAATGCTTCTATCAGGACAAGTTCCTACAGTACAAAAACCAGTAATTATAAGGGAAGATAAAGAAAAAAAAGAAAAGGTAAAGAAAAAGGACTTAAAACCACCAGTTATTTCTGGCAAAATTATCCCAAAAGAATCAAAGATAATTGTAATCCCTAAGAAAAAAGTAGAAAAGCTTAGAGAGGAAAAGAAGGAAATAACTCCTAAAATATTGGAAGAATTAAAACCTCCAAAGGAATTACCAAAAGAAAAGGAAATAGAAGAAAAAAGAGAGGAAAAGAAGGTTCCCTTAGGAAAGAAAAAAGAGGAGATAGAAAAAGTTGAAAAGGTAGAAGAAGTGAAAAAGGTAGAAAAAATTGAAATTGGAGAAAAACCTCAAAAAATAGAAAAAAAGAAAAAGGAAATAGGGCAGAAACCAGAACCCATAAAAAAGTTTGAAAAGAAAGAAAAAATTAAAAGTGAGGTTATGGTTCCAAAGTTAAAAATCCTTGAAGAGGAAGAAGATGAAACGCTTATTGATTTAAAGAGTTTAAAGGGAAAATCAGCTAAAGCAATTGAAGAGATCCATAAAGAACAAGAAGAGGCAAAGGAAAGGATAAGGGTAAAGAAGATTAAAAAACCTGCAGAAGAAGAACCAAAACATATCCCTTTAAGTTTAAAGGATCAAGTTGAAAAACTTAAAGGGCTAATACCAAAGGGAAAAGAGGTTTTGTTAACTGAAGCAAGTAACTTGAGGGATTTAATTGATAAATTGGGAATAAAAGTTAAAGATATAATGCCTTTTTTTATGGAAAAAGGATGGAATGTAAATATAAATCAACCCCTTTCAAAGGATTTAGCTGAAAAAATTGCCCAAGAACTCAATTTCAAAATTAAATTTATTTCCTTTGAAGAAAGTTTAATGCAAGTGAAAAGGGAAAAGGAAAAAGGTGAAGGAACTCCAAGGGCTCCTATTGTAACAATAATGGGACATGTAGACCATGGGAAAACAACACTTATAGATTATATTAGAAAAACAAAAATTGTGGAGACAGAAGAAGGTTATATAACTCAAAAAATTGGGGTTTATGAGGCATTTCACAATGGAAAAAAAATTGTCTTTATCGATACACCAGGCCATGAGGCATTTTCTTATATGAGAGAAAAGGGAGCAAAAGTTACGGATTTTATTATATTAGTTGTAGCTACAAATGAAGGAGTTAAACCGCAAACTGAAGAAGTAATTAATTTAGCAAAAAGAGCAAAGATCCCCATAATTGTTGCATTAAATAAAATTGATTTAGGAACTGCTGAAATTGATAAAACAATAAAACAACTTGCTGAAAGGGGACAAGTAAGGGATTCTATGGGTGGAGATACAGTAATGGTTCCTATCTCAGCCTTAAAGGGAACGGGGGTAAATGAGCTCTTAGATATGGTTTTACTTTTAGCAGAAATGAATGAACTTAAAGCAGATCTTAAGGCTCCTGCAAAGGGTGTAGTTATAGAAACAAAAAAGGAAACGGGGAGAGGAATTGTGGCAACTGTTGTATTGCAAGAAGGAATTTTAAAAAGGGGAGATTACTTCATTTGTGGTTCTACTTATGGTAGGGTTAAAAGTATGGTTGATGATAGGGGAAGAACATTAAAGGAAGCAACAGCTGGCTCAGGATTTGAACTTATTGGTTTTGAAGAATTGCCAGAACCAGGAGATATATTGACTTACATTTCCAATGAAGATGAAGCAAAAAAGGTTGTAAATTTTAGAAAAGAAAAGCAAAAGCTTGAAAGGTTAAAGCCAAAGATTTATTCCATTGAAGAACTTTTACAACAAAAAGAAGAGGGGAAAAAAACTCTTCAAATAATTTTAAAGGCAGATAGTTTTGGGGCTTTAGAGGTTTTAAAACAAACAGTACAAGAAAAGGAAACGGAAAAGGTTAAAATTAATATAGTAGGTGAAGGAGTTGGTTCCATCTCTTATAATGATGCAACCCTTGCTTCCACTTCAAAGGCAATTATAATTGGTTATGGAGTGAGGATAGATTCAAGGGCAATTACCCAAATTAAAGCTGAAAATATAAAAGTAATAATAGAAAATTTAATTCAAAATATCACAGAAAAAGTTGAAATTTTAGTAAAAGAAGCTATAGAACCCGTTTATGCAGAACAAACAATGGGAAGGGCACAAGTTCTCAAAATTTTTAAAATCCCAAATGTGGGAACTATCCTTGGATGTAAAGTTTTATCGGGTTATATAAAAAGAGGGGCACAAGTGAGGGTTTGGAGACAAGATCAAATCTTATTTACTTCCCGGATTTCCTCCTTAAAACATAACAAAGAAGATAAAACAGAGATAAGACAGGGGTTTGAATGTGGAATGGGAATTGAAAAGTCCACAGATGTTCAGGAAAATGATATAATTGAGGCATTTGAAATGGTTAGGGTTGAATAGATATGAATATATTAGTTGTGGAGTTAAAATTTGATTTAAGTTTTTGTAATTCTTTAAAGGAAAAGAGAAATTTAAAGCTATCTTTATCTGAAAATATTAAAAGGAAATTTAAATTAAATGTCTCTGAAGTTGGTTTTCAAGATAACATCAAAATACTAAATTTAGGTCTTAGTATGGTAAATGGTGATTTAAGTTATTTAGAGAAAATTGTTTCTGCCATAAGGGAACATATAGAAAAAAATTTTGAGCCACAAATTTTGGATTTCAAATATGCTTGTATAAAATGGAGTTGGGAGTGATGGGTAGGGAATTAAGATTTAAAAGGATTGAAAATCAAGTTTTACACACCATTTCCTTAAAAGCTTTACAAGCAAATGATGAGAGAATAAAAAGGGCTATAATTACAAGGATAACCATAGAAAGAGATTTAAAAAATATAAATGTTTTTTTTAAGGTTTTCCTTTTGGAAGGGAAAGAAGATACCCTAAAGGCATTAAGAAATGCAGAAGGTTTCTTTAAAATGGCATTAAAGGAAAGGGGTATTTTCAAATATATTCCTCATATTAATTTTTTTTACGATGAAATATGACATGGATGAGTTAATTAAATTTATAAAAAATAATAAATCCTTTTTAATTTTGTCCCATCAGCATCCCGATGGAGATTCTGTGGGATCCTCCTTTGCTTTAAAGGCAATCTTAGAATCCTTAGATAAAAAAGTTAGGATAATAAATACAGACCCCTTACCCTTTAATTTAAGAAAAATGAAAGAAAGAGATATTTGGGAAGTGATGCCCCATTTACCCTTAGATTTTCCAAAAAACTATGAGGGAATTTTTGTAATTGAATGTCCCACAATTGATAGAACTGGCTATAAAGATGTGAAAGGTTTAAAGATTATAAACTTAGATCACCATATATCCAATCAAGGTTATGGGGATTTTGTCTTAATTAAACCAGATCTGCCTTGTCTTGGCATCTTAATCTTTGAAATTGCTTTAAAATTAAAGGTTGAAATAACTCCAGAGGTTGCAAACTATCTCTACATTTCCCTTGTAACAGATACGGGACAATTTTGTTATGCCAATTCCACGCCCCTTGCCTTTGATTTTGCTTCAAAACTTGTCTCTTTAAAGGCAAAACCAGAGGAAGTATCAAAAATTTTATATGAAGGTTATCCTGCCCAATCAGTTAAATTAAAGGGACTTTTGCTTTCCACATTGGAATTAGACCTTGATGGAAAAGTTGCTATTTTAAGATTTCCCCTATCCTTTTTAAAAATTGCCAATTGCTTACCCCAAGATGCAGAAGGTGTAATAGATGAACCCAGAAAAATTGAAGGTGTAGAAGTAGCAGTTATGTTAAGAGAAGAAGAAAATGGAAAAACTAAGATTTCTTTAAGATCCCAAGGAGATTTGGATGTGGAAAAAATAGCCAGAAAATATGGAGGAGGGGGGCATAGAAATGCTTCCGGATTTTGTATTAAGGGAAAATTTAAAAAAGCAAAAGATTTAATTTTAAAGGAGTTAAAGGATAATTTATAAATGGAAAGAGAAGGGCTCTTATTCATAGATAAATCAAGGGGCTTTACTGCCCACGATGTAGTAGCAAAGGTAAGAAAAATCTTAAAATTAAAAAAAATAGGGCATACAGGAACTCTAGATCCCAATGCCTTGGGGCTTATGGTCTTATGTTTGGGAAAGGCAGTTCGGCTTCAGCAATTTTTAACAGGACTAAATAAGGAATATATAGGTGAAATAAAATTTGGATATTCTACTGATACCTACGATATTGAAGGAAAACCCACTTCAGAGCCCATAGAAGTAAAGGAGTTAGATTTAAATAAATTAAATGAAATTGCAAAAAACTTTGTTGGAAAAATAATTCAAACCCCTCCTCCTTTTTCTGCAAAAAAATACTTGGGGAAAAAATTTTACGAATTAGCAAGGGCTGGAATTCCTGTTCCAAAAATTGAAAAAAAAGTGGAAATTTTTAAATTTATCTTCACTTCTACTAATAAGGATATTGCAAAATTTGAAATAGAATGTGGTTCTGGGACATATATTCGTTCTTTAGCCCATGAAATTGGAAATACAATGGGTTATGGCTCCTTTTTGTATTCTTTAACTAGAACCAAAATTGGAAATTTTTCTTTAAATAAATCAATAAAGATAGAAGAATTTGAAAACCTACCAGAAGAAAAGAAGTTTTCGGAACCCCACTTTTGTTCTATAAATGATATTTCTTTAAATATTCCTTCAATCATATTAGACAATATCCAAATTAAAAAAATTACAAAGGGAAACTCCGTATACCATTATGATTTGGATTTTCCAAAACAAGAAAGAGCTGGTTTTATTCAAATTTATACAAAGGATGGAATATTTTTAGGCATTGGAGAAATTGAAAGAAAAGAAAGTGGGACAATCCTAATAAAACCAAAAATTATTTTAAGGGATAAAATTTAAAGCTTGACCTCCATTGACTTTTTAATTCTTTTAATTTTTCTTACAGCAACTTTAGGACTTGGCTTATATTTTTCAAAAAAAGCAAAGAAAGATACAAAAGATTTTTTCTTATCCAATAGAAATTTATCTTGGTGGCTTGCGGGAACTTCAATGGTAGCTGCTTCCTTTTCTTCCGATACCCCTTTAGCTGTTGTAGAATTTGTTTATAAAAATGGGATATATGGAAATTGGTACTGGTGGTCTTTTGCAATTCAAGGGCTTATGGTAACTTTCCTTTTTTCTAAGCTTTGGAGAAGAGCAGAGATCTTGACAGATGTGGAATTTTTTGAATTTAGATATAGTGGAAAAAGTGCTTCCTTTTTAAGAGCTTTTAAGGCCTTTTTAGGTGCCGTTGTAGCAAACTCTATAATTTTGGGTTGGGTGATCTTAGCTATGTCAACAATTTTAAAGGTCTCTTTAAATATAAACCCCTATTTTGCTACATTTTTATGCGTTTTAATTGCCTTGACTTATTCAGTGGCTTCTGGCCTTATAGGAATTGTAGCTGTTGACTTTTTTCAATTTATTATTGCAATGGTTGGCTCAATTATTTTGGCTATATATGCTGTAGATAAAGTTGGAGGAATTGAAAAGCTTGTAAACCATTTTAATGGCAATCCCCATATCTTGGACTTCACCCCTTCAATAACAGATGGTTTTTTTATAACTTTTTTAGTATATATTGGTTTCCAATGGTGGTGTGCTTCAAGTGCTGATTCTGGTGGTGGAATTTTGGTTCAAAGGATGTTGGCTTCCAAGGATCCTGAAGAATCATTTAAGGCAATGCTTTGGTTTAATATAGCCCATTATGCCTTAAGAACCTGGCCTTGGATTTTATGTGGACTTTGTATTTTAATTTTATATCCAAACCTTCCAAATCCAAAAGATGGTTACCCTATGCTTTTTATGGATATTTTACCTTCTGGTTTAAAGGGGCTTATGGTAGCTTCTCTTATGGCTGCTTTTATGTCTACTGTTGACTCTTCTCTTTCATACTCTTCTGCCTATTTATCCCATGATTTATATAGAAGATTTATTGTAAAAGGAAAAGATGAAAAACATTATGTTTTTATCTCCAGAATTTCTATGGTTTTAGTTGTCTTGATGGCTGCAATGGCATCTTTTACTATGAAAAGCATAAGTTCTGCTTGGCTTTTTTTAACTTTGCTGGGGGCAGGAGCAGGAACTGTAAAAATTGCAAGATGGTATTGGTGGAGAGTAAATGCCTGGTCTGAAATTTCTGCTATGGCTTCATCCCTTACGATAAGCATTCTTTTAAACTTATTTACCCCTTTTCCTTACTGGAAAAAACTTATAATAAACATAGCTGGAAGCTTAATCATTTGGGTAATTGTAACAATCTTAACGAAACCCGTAGAAGAAGATAAACTTATAAATTTCTATAAAAAAGTAAGACCTTCTAAATTGGGGTGGAGGAAAATTGCTTCCCTTACAAAAATTGAAGGAGAAACTTTATCTTTAAAAAAGGAATTATTTTTTTGGCTCTTAGGTATTATTTTTGTTTATTCCGCTACTTTTTCTATAGGTAAATTTTTGCTTTTAAAATTTTTTTTTGGGACAATTTTGCTTTTGATTTCCATTATTTCTTTTCTTTTTTTATATAATTTTGCATTGAAAAAATAGAAAAAATATGTTATATTAAAAATAAGGGCCGTTAGCTCAGGCGGTAGAGCATCTGCCTTTTAAGCAGAGGGTCGCTGGTTCGAATCCAGCACGGCTCAAATGTCGCCATCGTCTAGCCTGGTTCAGGACACTGGCCTTTCACGCCGGCAACAGGGGTTCAAATCCCCTTGGCGACGCTTAACAATCTAACTTTTATTCTCGTAAAAAGGGTGTATGGTAACTTATTTACCTTCACCCTTTAATTTTTTAAACTGGTCTGAAGTTTTAAAAAACTTTAAAAAAGGAAAGGAACCTCCTTTTCCAAAATGTATTGAATTAAATGTTTGTTCTAAAAGAAACTTTAATTTGGATTTAAATAAAGAATTGGATATTTATACAATTGAAAATCTCTTAAGGGAATTTAAAAAAAGGAAACTTGAATGGCTTGTATTAGGGTGGAAGGGAGAAATATTTTTACATAAAAGTATTAAAACCTTTATAAAACTTTTAAATTCCTATGAATTAAATGTTTTTACCTTAAAAACAAATGGTCTTTATATAAATAGAATTTCTTATGAAGATTTATTTAGGGTCTTTAAAAACAATAATTTTATTAAAAAAGAAAAAAGCCAAAGGGAATTAAATAAGGAAATCTTTTTAAAAAACCTCTTTTCCCTCTTAGAATTTTTAAAGAAAAATGAAAATTTTAAGACAAAAATTTATTTAAAGGAAGAAGAATATGATCTTAATTTAAGAAAAGAAATAGGGGAAAAGGGGGGAAACTTTTTAAAGAAATTTAAATTTTTTGATGAAAATTTATTTTCTTATTTACCATACATTTATCTTTTCATAGATTCAAATGGGTTTTGCTATTCCTTCTTGGGGAATAAGGAAGAAAAAATTAAAAGTATCTTTTTTAATTCCATATTAAAAATTTGGCATTCAAAAGCTTTAAAAAATATAAGGAAAAACAATAAAGGCAATGTCGATTTTTACTTTTTAAAACAAGATATGCCTGTATAATTTTCAAATTAAAAATGAAATATTTTTATCCTTTTATTACCTGCCCTATCTTTTACAATTATTTCACCCTTTCCTTTATCTTTTAACTCCCCTATGGCTTTATAATGGTCTGGGTCATATTCTAATATGTAATCCCTTCCTAGTATTTTAACCTGAACTCCATCCCAAGGGATTCCTGAACCAATATCCTTTGTTATGACAAAAACTTTATTTTTTTTCTTATATGCCTTTAAAATTTCAGGGGGAATTTTATCCTCCAACAAAACATAATCATCAGGAGCAAAGACCTCTGCCTTTAATTTATCCCCTTCCCAATTGTTTCCATAATAGAAATTTCCCCTTGCTCCATAAATACCAACCTTTTCTTTTTCCTTTAATTCTGGTAAATTAACATTAATTTCAGCTCTTTTTGTAAGTCCTAAATCTTTTGGTTCCATATTCAGTTGCAATGTCTTTGGCTCAAGGAAACCATTTTCATATTTGGTTAAATAAAAACAAAAGGGTACAGAAAATTTTTCTTTATGTTTTATTTCAAAGGGACCAATCTTAAAAATTTCCTTTGGTTTTAAATTCCCAATATAATAATCAACTCCTCCAACTTTAAAAATATTAATATTTTCAGGGTAAAACATACCCTCTATTCCAGAGAGAAAAAAATGGCTTTTATAAAAAATGTTTTCCTTAAGTATTGGTGGCTTTGGAAGGGGTTTGGAAGTTTTTATAAAAAACTCAAAGGACTTTTCAGAGGATAACCCTTTTACATTTACTTTAAATTTATACTTCCCTTCCTTTAAATCAAAATAATTTTCTCCTTTAAAAAAATTATAGGGATTGTTTTTTGGTGGATTTAAATTATAAATAGAGTTACCAAAAGATAAATAATTTAAAATAAATCTTATTCCATAATAATCCTCATAGGAAAAACCTTTAAAATAAAGGGTAGAGACCAATTTTTCATCTAAATATAAATCAAAACCTTGGATCCCCCTTTTATTTCCAATTTGAAACTCATATGCCTCAATTCCTAAGGAAAAGGGTCCTTTGACATTTATCTCATCTTTTAAAGGTAATTTAAAAGAGACCTTTTTAAACTTTCCATTTATACTTGTATAGGGTGCTTCAGGAATAATAACTATTTTTTTTAAAAATATTTTTGAGCTATTTGAAAAATTAAAGTAGGGTATGGGATTTAAAGTTTCTATTCCCTTTCTTAGTTCAAAATGGAGATGGGGAAAGCCAAAACCACTTTCTCCACTATAAGCAATTACGTCTCCTTTTTTATAAAAAATTGGAGGAATTATTTCAACTATACCCGGATAGGGGTTTTTTTTATAATGGGGTTTTAAATATTCTTCAATTTCTTCACTAAACTTAGAAAGGTGGGCATATACCGTTATATAACCATCTTTGTGAAACAAATAAAGGCATTTTCCATATCCCCTATAGGTAATTTTTACTTGCTTTGCTTCCCCATCCATTACAGCTAAAACAGGCAAACCATTTTTTTTTCCTGTACTAAAATCAACCCCTGCATGGAGATGGGTATAACGGTTTTCACATAAGGTTGAAGTTATATTTTGTGGTGGATTTAAGGGATTTATCAAAGACAAATCTTCCTTTAAATTTTCCTTGGAAAAGTTTAAAAATAGGAAAAAAATTAAAAAAAATTTAATTACCAAAATATTCTTGGGAAAGCTTTTCTGCTTCAGGAAATTGCATAATTGCTGCTTTAATTTGTTCATCTTCTTTTAATGTAAGTTGATAACCCTTTGTCATTCCAAATTTTACGGAAAGGATTTCTCTTTTAAGAAAAAATTTAATTGTATTTATTTCCCTTTCTTCCTTTAAAATATTTTCAATTTCCTTATCTTTTATCCATTTCTTTTCTTTAAGATAATCAAAAAACTTTTTTAAAACTTCTTCATTTAAAACAAAACTTTCATCTATGGAGGGATTTTCAGATAAAAAGTTTACTGCAAAATCAAAATAAAGCCCTAAGGATTGTAATTTTAATTGTGTTTGAGAAAAATCCCCTGAAGAAACAATAAAATCAGGTGTGACCCCTCCTCCTCCATAGACCTTCCTACCCTTACTTGTATAATACTCCCTTTCTGAATTTTTTCCATTTGCACCTTTTAAGTAATCTGTTAAAAAGGAGTAATCCCTTTGGATGCACCTTCCTGAAGGAATATAATACCTTGCAGTAGTTAAAGCTAAAGCTGTTTCTTGAGGCAATTCAAAAACAGATTGCACAAGCCCTTTGCCAAAGGTTGTTTCTCCAACTATTAAAGCCCTATCATGGTCTTGTAAAGCACCTGCCACAATTTCAGAGGCAGATGCAGAACCAGAGTTTACTAAAATAATTAATGGATATTCATAGGGTTTTGTTTTTGGTTTTGTTTTCAGTTCCATAACAGAAGAGGCATGCCTTCCCCTTGTAAAAACCACAAGGGAACCAGGTTTTAAAAAAAACTGAGAGACTTCAATTGCTTGGTCTAAAATCCCCCCTGGATTATCCCTTAAATCAATTATTAGCTTTTCAATCTTTTCCTTTTTTAATTTTTCTAATCCCTCTCTTAACTCTTGGGAAGTTGTTTTATTAAAATCCGTAATTCTTATATATCCAATTTTATCTTCTAATAAAGAGACATATCTTACAGCGGTCTCACTTATCATTTCCCTTTTAATACTTATTTTTATAGGATCCTTTACTCCAGCCCTTAAAAAAGTTACCTCCACTACAGTATCCTTTTCTCCCCTTAATCTATTTACTACTTCATTTAAACTCATATTCTCTGTGGACTTGCCATCTATTTCAACAATTATGTCTCCTGCCTTAACTCCCAGTCTATAAGCAGGGGTCCCTTCTACAGGAGAAATAACTGTTATTTTTCCATTTCTTAAACCCACAAGTATTCCAATTCCATAAAATCTTCCCTGTTGTCTTTGAACCATTGCTTTATATGTTTCGGGATCTAAAAAATTTGAATGGGGGTCTAAAAACTCAATCATCCCATCTATTGAAGAATAAATTAAATCTTCAATGGGCTTTTTCTCAGGGTATATATTTTTAACTAAATCTAAAAGTTCAATATAATGTGAGTAAGAATGGTGATCCATCTTTTGTAAATTTGTAAATTTCCACAAAGAAAAACCACTAAAAAAAAGAAAAAGGGAAAAAAATGGGAAAAAGATCCTTTTTATCATAAGTAAGATTATAACATAAAAAGAAATTGTTAATGTATAATATTAAAGGTGAATATCTTAGCAGTTGACTATGGAACAAAGTATTTAGGAACTGCCTTAGGAAATTTGGAATTAAAAATTCCAAGAGCCCATAAAACAATTTTAAACAAATCAAAAAAAGATGTAATTGAAAAAGTTAAGGAAATAATAATTAAAGAAAATGTAAAATTAGTAATCTTAGGAATTCCAGAAGTAAAAAATCCAGAAAAGTCATGGATATATAAAAAAATATTAGAATTTGCAATCTCTTTAAAAAAAGAATTTGAAATAAATTTATTTTTGCTAAATGAAAAAGATACAACCAAATTTGCAAAGGAGAGGTTTAAGAAAAGGGGACCCAATATCCATTCTTCTTCTGCTCTATTAATCCTGGAAAACTTTTTTAAATTAAAATGTTAAGAAAAATCTTAGGTTTTATTATTTTTATAATCTTCTTTTTTTCTTTTTCTTATTATTTTTTCTATTTTTTCAAAAATCCTTTAAAGGAGCCAAAGGGGATTGAAATAAATGAAGGAGAAAGGGCAAAAAAATTACTAAAAAACTTGGAAAGAGAAAAAATAATACCTTTTTGGCAACCCTATTACATTTTTTTAAAATTTTCAAAAAAAGATAAAAAATTAATGGCAGGGGAATATTTAATTGAACCAAGGGAAACTTTTAAAGAAACCTTAGATAAATTTTTAAAAGGGAAAATAGTCCAAATATCTTTAACTTTTAAAGAAGGTTGGACTTCCTATGATTATGCAAAGGAATTAGAAAAAAATAAAATTTGTAAGTTTGAAGATTTTTTAGAAGAAATTAAAAAAATACCTAAGGGTTTAAAAACAAGTTCTTTGGAAGGTTTTTTATTTCCTGATACATACTTTTTTTCAAAAAATATGAAGCCAGAAGAAGTTATTAGGAGGCTTTACAAAAATTTTTTATTTAAAACAAAGGATTTGAGACAGAAATTAGAAGAATCTCCTTTTTCTAAAATTGAATGGGTTACCCTTGCTTCAATTGTAGAAAAGGAAGCCAAATTAGAAGATGAAAAACCAAAAATTGCTGGTGTATATTTAAATAGATTGAAAAAAAATATGAAGTTGGAAGCAGACCCCACTGTAATTTATGGAATTTTGAAAGCTGGTTTTGATATAAAAGTCCTTTTAAAAAAGGATCTTTTATTTCCTTCCCCCTATAATACTTATTTAAATTATGGTTTACCCCCTGGACCAATTTGCAATCCCTCTTACACCTCTTTGAAAGCAGTTCTATACCCTGAAAAACATAATTTTTATTTTTTTGTAGCAAAGGGAGATGGTTCCCACCAATTTTCTGAAAAATTTGAAGAGCACTTAAAAAATATTCAAAAGTACAGATAAAAAATTTTTAAATTAAAAATTTAAATATAAAATACCGGTGAGGACGAGGGTTTTTATTGATTATTTGGCTGGGTTTTCTTGGATGGAGGATTTTATGAAAAATTTTGCGGATGGCATCATTTTTGAGGATGTTGGGTTTATGTATAAAGAGGCAGGCAATGGATGCAAGGTGGATGTTGAGGCATATTTGAGGCGAGAGTGAGTGTTTGTTTTACATCCTCACCGGTAAACTTAAATTTCCAAAGAACATTACTTCTTATTTAAAACAATAATAATCTCTAAATATTCCCCTTCTTTTATTTCTATTTCTTTTTTATATTCTTCATATCCAGGGTATACAACATTTATTATATGCTTTCCTTCTAAAATTTGCAAGGGATAATGGAGACGGGTTAATTCTTTTCCAGAAATCCAAAAATTTCCATCCAAATAGCAAGAGGCCTCCTCAGGTTCAACTTTTAAACTTATTTTACCAAATTTCCTTTTCCTTTCCCCTTCTTTTTCTTCCTTTTTTTCTTCATATTGGGAAGGGGGAATCCTAACCATATTTTCATTTATTCTAACTATTTTATTTGGTATAACTTCCACTACTTTCACCAAATCCTCATAACCCTCCAATTTAAAAACAATTTCATATAGTCCCTTTTCTATATAAAGATACCTAGGCCATCCATCAAAGGAATCAGCAATTCCCACATACTTTCCATCTATATAAATTTCTGCCCTTTCAGGAGAAACATCACAATCAATTGCACCATAAATTAAGGCAAACAAAATCCATCCGTAAATCATAAAAATATTATACCACAATTTTTTTTAAAGTCAAAGAGTTTAAGACAACGGAAAGGGAGCTAAAGCTCATTGCAAAACCTGCAATTAAAGGAGAAAGAAGAACTCCATAAAAGGGGAAAAGAGCCCCTCCTGCAACTGGAATGCAAAGGACATTATAAAAAAATGCCCAAAATAAATTTTGTTTTATTTTTTTCATTGTAAAATGGCTCAAATCAATTGCCTTTAAAATATCCATTAAATTATCCCTTATCAATACCAAATCCCCTGCTTCACAAGCTATATCTTTCCCTTTTCCAAGGGCAATCCCTAAATTTGCCTCAGAAAGTGCAGGTGCATCATTTATCCCATCCCCTACAAAGGCAACTTTTTTCCCCTCTTTTCTTAATTTTTCAACAATTGATTTTTTATCTTGAGGCAAAATTCCCCAAAATATTTTTTCAATTCCAAGAATTTTTCCAACTTTTTTTGCAATTTTTTCCCTATCTCCTGTAACTAAAAATACTTCCCTTTCTCTTTCTTTTAGATTTTTTATAAGTTCAATTGCCTCATTCTTTAAAATATCAGATAAAGAAATTATTCCACAAATTTTTTCATCAATACTAATAATAACTACTGTTTTCCCTTCCTCTTCAATTTTATTTATTTTTTCCAAAAAATTTTCTGTACTTATTTTAAGTTCTTTGAAAAATTTTAAATTTCCCAAGGCAATTTTTTTCCCCTTGTAATTTCCCAAAAGCCCTTTTCCTATAATTTCTTCAAAGGTATCTGTTTCTGGAATCTCTATTTTTAACTCCTGTGCTTTTTTCAAAATTGCTTCAGACAAAGGATGGGTGGAATTTTTTGAAAGGGCCGAGGCAAATTTTAAAATATCTTCTATATTAAAATTTTCTTCCCCTATGATTTCCTCAACTAAGACCTCTCCCTTTGTCAAGGTTCCTGTCTTATCAAATAAAAATGTATCAATTTTTTCTGCCCTTTGAAGGGCCTCTGCATTTTTAAATAAAATTCCCTTTTTTGCTCCAATTCCCATTCCAACTATTACTGCAGCAGGGGTTGCAAGCCCTAAGGCACAGGGGCAGGAAATAATTAATACAGAAATTGAAACTTTCAAAGAAAAGCCAAAACTTTGCCCTGAAAAATACCAGATAAAAAATGTAATAATTGATATTATCAAAACTGCTGGAACAAAGTAGGAAGATATGAGATCAGCCATCTTTTGAATTGGTGCCTTGCTTGTCTGTGCCTCTTCCACAATTTTAATAATTTGAGCCAAAAATGTTTCCTTCCCTGTCTTTTTTGCAATAATTTTTAATATCCCATTTTTGCTTAAAGTCCCCCCAATCACTTTACAACCTTTAATTTTTTCAACGGGAAGGTACTCCCCTGTTATCATTGATTCATCAACAACTGAATGTCCTTCTATGACTTCCCCATCAACAGGGATTTTTTCCCCTGGCTTTATGATTAAAATATCAGAAACTTTTATTTCTTCAATTGGAACTTCCAATTCCTTATCACCTTTTAAAACAGTTGCCATTTTTGGTTTAAGTTCAATTAATTTTTTAATTGCTTGGGAGGTCTTTCCCTTTGCAATTCCTTCCAGGTATCTTCCAAGTAAAATAATTGTGATGAGGAGAGCTGAAACTTCAAAATAAATCCCTTCCTTTGATAAATTTTTATATCCAGCCCAGGAAAGGATAAAAATAAATGTGCTGTAAAGGAAACCAGATAGAACTCCCAGGGAAATTAAAGTGTCCATAGTTCCCCTTTTTGTTTTAATAAAAGAATTAAAGCCATTTTTGAAAATCTCAATGCCTTGAAGAAGGATTGGAATTGTTAAAATAAACTGAAAAAAAGAGTTATATTTTATGAAAATTTCAGGAACTGGCATCCCGAGGTGGGAACCCATTGAAATATAAATTAGAGGAATTGAAAAAATTAGAGAAATTATGAACTTTTTCTTTAAAACTTTAAGCCCTACATCCTTTTCTTCTTGATTTTTTACTACTTTATATCCAAGTTTTTCTATGATTTCTTCAATTTTTTTAATTTTTACCTTTTCAGAATTGTATTCAATAAAAGCATATCCTTGGGGAAGGTTTACATCGCATTTTATAACTCCATCCATTTTTTTAATATTACTTTCAATGAGCCCTGCACAGGACTGGCAATGCATACCTTCAATTAAAATCTTAATTTTTTCATTCATTTTCAAAACTCCTATCAATTGATTTTACACCTTTTGATTTCCATAAGTAATAAATTGGAGGATAAATCAAAAGTTCTAATATAAAAGAAGTTATAAGCCCTCCAACCATAGGTGCTGCAATTCTTTTCATTAAGTCCGCCCCTGGGGATGTGGAAAACATTATAGGCAAAAGTCCCATAAAAGCAGCTAAAACTGTCATCATCTTGGGCCTTATTCTTTTTACAGCTCCATGGACAATTGCTTCTTTTAAATTTTTTAAATTTGTCAAAAGCCCTCTTTTTTTGTAATCTTCATAAGATAAGTCTAAAAAGAGGAGCATAAAAATTCCCGTCTCTGCATCCAAACCTAAAAGAGCAATCATCCCAACCCAAGCTGCAATGGAGACATTATAATCTAAAAGATAAAAGAGCCATATAGCACCAATTGCGGAAAAGGGAACTGCAAGCATAACAATTGTTGATTTAAAAAAGGATTTTGTATTTGCATAAAGCAAAATAAAAATTAAAGCAATTGTAATTGGAACTATTACCTTTAACCTTTCCTTTACCCTTTCCATATTTTCATATTGCCCACTCCAAACTATGTGATATCCCTGGGGAAATTTTATCTTTTCTCTTACAATTTTTTTTGCTTCCTCCACATATGAACCAACATCCCTCCCTTCTATATCCACATAAACATAACCCGCCAAAAAACCATTTTCATCCCTTATCATAGAAGGTCCTTGTAGTATTTCTACTTCTGCCACTTGGCTTAAAGGTATAAAAAAACCAGAAGGGGTCTTTATAAGTAACCTTTTTAATTTATCAATATTTTCCCTTAATTCCCTTGGATATCTTAAATTAATTGGATACCTTTCCCTCCCTTCAATTGTATATGTTATATTTTCCCCTCCAAGGGAATGTAAAATTTCAAAGTGTAAGTCCTCAATTTTTAATCCATACCTGGAAAGTTTATTCCTTAAAGGGATTATATCAACATAATAGCCCCCAGAAACCCTTTCTGCAAAAACATTCCTCGTTCCTCTAACTTCCTTTAAAGTATCTTCAATTTCCAAACCAATCCTTTCAATTTCTTTTAAATCAGGGCCAAAAATTTTAATTCCAATTGGAGTCCTTATGCCTGTTGAAAGCATATCTATTCTTCCCTTAATTGGCATTGTCCAAGCATTTGAAATTCCTAAAAATTTCATCTTCCCATCCATTTCATTTATCAATTCTTCATAAGAAATTTTATCCCTCCAAATAGTTCTTAAAAATTTTTTCAAAAATTCAGGTGCCCAATTTGAATACCACCTCTTTTTTTCCCTCCAAAATTTTTCATCTTTTAAAATGATTGTTGTCTCAACCATTGAAAGGGGGGCTGGATCTGTTGAAGTCAAAGCCCTCCCTGCCTTCCCAAAGACCCTTTCAACTTCAGGAAATTCCTTTAAAATTTTGTCTTGCTCTTCCAGTATTCTTTTTATTTCTGTAATTGAAACGCCAGGGAAAGTGGTTGGCATATAAAGTATTGAACCTTCTTTTAAAGGGGGCATAAATTCTTTTCCCAATTTAAAATAAAAGATTAAAGAAAATAAAAATAATAAAATTGCAGATATGATTATTTTTTTTGGATGCCTTAAAGTAAATCTACATAGGGGTTCATAAATTTTAAATAATATTTTTGATATGGGGTGTTTTTCTTCACTAAAATATTTTCCTACAAAGATATTTGTTCCAATTGCTGATAAAAATTTTGGTTTAAAATTATAGGGCTCAATTCTTGCAAAAAGCATCCTCATTGCAGGATCTAAGGTTATTGCAAGGATTGATGCCATAAACATTGTTAAGTTTTTTGAAAAGGCAAGGGGTTTAAAAAGACGTCCTTCTTGTTCTACAAGGGCAAAGATTGGAATAAAGGCAACAGCTATGACAAGTAGGGAAAAAAATACAGCAGGGCCTACTTCTTGTAATGCCTCCAATCTTATCTTATGAAAGTCCCCAATTTTTCCCCTTTCAATCCACCTATGGATTTTATTATAGGCATTTTCCATTTCCACAATTGCCCCATCCACAAGAACTCCAATGGATATAGCAATTCCAGCCAAGGACATAATATTTACAGTTATCCCCATAAAATATAGTGGGATGAAAGCCAAAAGTACAGATATGGGAATTGTAAGGATTGGAACAAGGGAAGAAGGTATATGCCATAAAAATATTAAGATAACTAAAGAAACAATTACCATTTCAATTTTGAGTTCATGTTTTAATGTATCAATTGCTTTTGAAATTAAATCAGATCTATCATAAGTTGTAACTATTTCAATCCCTTCAGGGAGGGATGTCTCTATCTCTTTTAGTTTTTCCTTTACCCTTTTTATTACATTTAAAGCATTTTCCCCGTGTCTTGCAACTACAATTCCCCCAACTGCTTCTCCCATCCCATCCAAATCTGATACCCCTCTTCTTATATCTGGTCCTTCTTGAACATATCCTATATCCTTTATCAAAACAGGTATTCCATCTTTTGAAACCTTTACAACAATATTTTCAATATCTGATAAATCTTTAATATAACCCTTTCCCCTTACCATATACTCAAAACCGGAAAATTCAATAAGCCTTCCCCCAATTTCATTATTTGATGTCTTCAAGCTTGATAAAACTTCCTTTACACCAATTCCATAAGCATAAAGCTTATTGGGATCTACTGTAACTTGGTATTGCTTTACATAACCACCAATGGAGGCAACTTCTGAAACACCCTTGACAGATTGTAAAGCATATCTCAAATTCCAATCTTGGATTGATCTCAATTTTTCAAGGGAATATTTTCCTCTTTTATCTACAATTGCATATTGAAAAATCCATCCAACTCCAGAGGCATCGGGACCAATTTCAATACTTACACCTTCTGGTAGATTTCCTTCAATCTTTGAAAGATATTCCAAAACCCTTGACCTTGCCCAATAAATATCTGTTCCATCTTCAAATATGGTGTAAATAAATGAAAAACCGAAGTCCGTAAACCCCCTGATACTTTTTACTTTTGGTGCACCTAAAAGAGATGTTATTATGGGATAAGTCACTTGATCTTCTATTACTTGTGGAGGTCTTTCCCATTTTACATAAATAATTACTTGGGTATCTGATAAATCTGGCAAGGCATCCAATCTTATTTTCTTTAAAATATAAAAAGAATAAATGCAAAGACATAATACAATCAAAAGGACAAAGATTTTATTATTTGCAGAAAATTCAATTATCTTTTTAATCATAATTGCCTCCTTTTAGTGTTTATGTGAAACATAGGAGCCAAACCTTGCCTCTGAATCAAGTAAGAAAGCACCCTTTGAGGCAACAAATTCACCTTCTTCTATCCCAGAAATTATTAGGGCTTTTTCTTCTGATAAAAGCCCTACTTCCACTTCCTTCCCTTCAAAAAAATTTTCTTCCCTCTCCACAAAAACAACTTTTCTCAATCCCGTGTCAATTATGGAAGAAGAAGGAATTATAATTCCTTCTAATTCTTTCAAATTTATTTTTAAATCCACATACATTGATGGTTTTAACTTTAATTCTTTATTTTCCATATCCAGTCGAACCTTTAAAGTCCTCGTATCTTCATTTATATAAGGATAAATATAACTAATTTCTGCTTCCCTTTTAAAGGTCTTATCAAAGGGAAGTTCAACTATGCACCTTTGTTTTAAAGAAATAAAAGGAGCTTCCGTCTCATATACCTCTCCCTCAATCCATACCTTTGATAAATCTACAATTTTGAAAAGTTCCATTCCTTCATCAAGCCACTTCCCTTCAAAGATTTCTTTACCTAAGACATAGCCAGAAAAGGGGGAATAAATTATAATTGCCCTCTGGGGTATCCCTTCTTCTTCAATTTTCTTTATAAATTCTGAAGGGACATCAAAGAGTTCTAATTTTTTCTTTGAACTTTCATATAAAATTTCTGTGCTCCTTTTAACTTCTTCAAATTTAGAATTTTTTGCTTCATCAAAAGCCCTTTTTGCAGATAAAAACTCAAGCTCTGCACTATAAAGTTCTTGGGAATAAATGCTTAAAATTGGTTTTCCCTTTTCAATATATTGCCCTTCAAAATTTATATAGAGTTTTTCAATCCAGCCAGGGACCTTTGAATGAAAGGTCTTAACATTTCTTTCATCAGGCAGGACAATTCCAACTGTTTTAATTTGAGATGAAATTTTTCCCCTATATGCCTTTGCCTTTTCAATCCCTGATACCTTTAAGACATTTGGTTCTGTTTTTACCACACCCAAAGCAGATGGGGTATGCTCTTTATGTTTTTCTTCTTCTATTGGAACCAAATCCATTCCACACTTTGGACATTTCCCTTCCTCCTCTGTTACAATTTCTGGATGCATTGGGCAGGTATATTTTACCTTCTTTTCTTCAACTTCTTTTTCAAGGGGGATGAGTTTCATTCCACAAATTGGACAATCTCCAGGCTTATCTGTTGTGTAATTGGGATGCATTGGACAATAATATTTTTGAACTTCTTTTATTTCCTTTTTGCAAGAGATAATTAATATTAAAATAATGGAAAAAACTATAAATATTTTTTTCATATTTTCCTCCTATTCTAAGTGATATAAAATCTTTGAAAGGGCTTTAAATCTTTCCCCTTCCAGTTTTGAAACTTCTATCATTCCTTCTATCCATAAATTTATATTTTCAATTACAGTTGAAAAGTCCCCTTTTCCAGAAACATATTGAGATAGGGCTGCATCAATTGAAAGGGATGATTTTTTAAGGAAACTTTCTTCATAAATATTTATCCTTTCCTCTGCTTTTTTTATAATTTCCATTGCTCCAGATAATTCCTCTTTCACCTTTAATTTTTCTTCTTCAATTAAATTTTTTGCTACATCAATTTCCTTTTCCCCTGCCCAAATTAATGGTTTTTCTTTTTTTTCTTTCCAAAAGGGAAATTCAATCACTGTTCCAAAGGAAAAAACTGGATCAAAACCACCTCTTAAACCAAGGGAAGAAAAAGCAGAAATGTTTGGCTTTAAATCCAATTTTCTCTTTAAAAGTTCTTTTTCTTTTAATTTCAAAATTCCTTCAAAGTATTTAATTGAAGGGCTTGTTTCAATTGCTTTATCTAAAAAATCTCCTTCAATTTCTAAGGGGGGCAAGGACTTTATATTTAAATCACCTAAATCAAAGGGTTTTCCCAAAATCCTTTTTAGTTCTTCATAGTTTAAAGAAATTTCCTTTTCAATTTCTTTTAACTTCAATTCCAATTTATCAATTGTAATTTCAATCTTTAAAAAATTTTCTTGGCTTCCCTTTCCAGAGGAAATTAAACCAGAAGAAGCAATTTTTAAAGAATTTAACAACTCTTTCCCTGCATATAACCCTTCTTTTTCTTTATTTAATGAATAAATATCAGCATATATTTCCCTTATCCTTTTTTTTACTTCTCCAATTGCAGTTTTATAAAAAATTTCAGAGATATGGAAATTTTCCCTTCCAATTTCTTCCATTGCCTTCCTTTTTTTTGGATATAAAAAATTTTGTTCAATACTTATAGAAAACATTGACATCTCTTCTTTTCCCAAGGAAAGACCCTTATATCCCACATTTTGATACATAAAATCAAACATGGGATTTGGTAAGGCAGAAGAAGGCAGGATTTCCAAATTCTTTGCTTCAATTTCTTTTTTCAAGGAATGAAGGTATGGAGAATTTTCTTCTGCAATTTTAAAAAGATCCTCAAGAGAAAAAGAAAGTAAAATTAAAAATATAAAAAAATGCATAATTCCTCCTTTAAATTTTTTTAATTTAAAAAGGAAGAATTATCAAATTAAAAGGTTTAAATTTTTTAAAAATATTGGGGGGGAATGGATTTTTAATAATTTAAAGATTTCAAATAAAAAATTTTCAGCTTTTTCTTCAAAAATCCTTGAAAAATTTAAAAAATTTAAATTTAAAGATATTTTTGGTATTTTTAAATCAATTGCTAATTCTTTACTAATTTTTAAAATTTTACAGCAATTATGTTTTGAATGTTTTCCACTGCAAGTGCATTTACTGCCTTGAGACATTTTGCAAAAAACAAAATATTTCTCAATAGGAAGGAAAATAAAATGAAAAGCAATAAAAACCATCAATATTTTTTGCATCTTATTATTTTAACATAAAAAAAATAGTAATTATTTCATATTGAAAGATTGAAGACAAAAAGAAATTTTAGGAATTAAAGGATATTTATTCTGGCTTTGATAAGATTTGGGGAAAATATAAAAAGGGGATGGGAATATGTATTTTATTTTGGGCTTAAAATAATTTATAAAAATATTCTATTTATAAATTTTAAAAGCTTTTTCCAAATTAAAATTAGTCCTCCAAGAATAATTAAGATTCCCCCAATTCCACTTAAAAGATCGGGAATTTCTTTCCAAAAGATATATCCATAAAATAATGCAAAAAAGACCCCAAAATAACCAATAGGGGCTATCCTTTGGGCTTCTTCTAAGACATAAGCAATTGTCATTGTAATTTGCCCAAGGGCAGCAAAGAAGCTTATTAAAAATAATGAAAAAAGAATACCTCCCTTTGGAGATATAAAAAAAGGAATAGTTAATACACCGGAAAAGATTGTTAATATAAAAGTAAAATCAAAAACAACAGTTAAAGGGTGTTCTTCTATTCCTGTCCTTCTTATAAAAATATGGGCTACAGCACCAGAAATAGCAGAAAAAACCATAAAAATAGATGCCTTATTAAATTCAAAACCTGGTTTTAAGATCAATAATATCCCAAAAATTCCAAAGAAGAGGGAGAAAAGGGTTGTTTTTTTTATCTTTTCTTTTAAGAAAAAAGGGGAAAAAAGGGCTACAAAAATGGGTTGAGTGTTAAATAAAAAAGAAGCCATTGCAAGGGGAAGACGGGGTAAACTATAAAAATATAAAAACATAGCCAAAAGTCCCGCAAGGGATCTTACCATTATATTAAACCTATCCTTTGAAAAGAGGGGTTGTTTAAAAAATTTATTTAAAAAATATAAAAGGGGTAAAGAAATTAAAGACCTTATAAAGACAATTTCTAAGGGAGGGATGGCATCATTTAAACCTTTTATTAAAGCAGCCATAGAAGAAAATAAAAGAGTTGTTAAAACCATTAAAAAAAATGCTAACATTTCCTTTTCTTTAAAACAAATTTATCAAAAAATAAAAGTCCAATTACACTTATAAATCCAATTCCACAAAAAAATAGCCAGAGTCCCCTTGGCGATTTATTTATTTCTATAAAATAATAATAACTTAACCCAGATAAAATACCTCCAACACCACTTCCTATTACCCCATAAAGAAAAAGATAACCCAAATACAATGCCTTTTTGTCTTCAGGAGCAATTATACTAATATAAGAAATAAATTTAGGGTGGGCTACCATTTCTCCAAGGGAAAAGATGAAAATTCCTAATATAAAGGTATAAGGGGATTGAAAAAAACCAAATAAAAACATTCCAAATATAGCAATCAATATACCAAATACCATTGTGGGCAGGGCTCTTTTTTTACTTAACAAAGAAGAAATAAAAATTTGAAGCAATATTATAGAAAAGGCATTTAAAACAGTTATGTGAGCTTCATTGAATTGAAAATTTATGTTAACTATTTCATTTATGAAATTATTTACCTTTTCCATATTTATAAAATCCTTAAAATACCATAAAACAGCATCATACATTTGAAAATACAAAACCCAAAAACCAATTGAATATAAGAAAATGAACCCAATAAACTTAAAATCCTTTAAGACCAAAACCATTTCTTTTAAAACTTGAAATAGGGGTTTAATATTTTTGGGCTTCTCTGGTTCTTTATATATAAAAATTGAAGGGAAAACCATTGAAAAAGTCAAAATTGCAGAGAGAAAGAAGACATATTTCCAAGAAATTAATTTAAGGTATCCCACAATAAAAGGGAAAATTGTTGCTCCTAAATTAATGGACCAATAGTATATCCCAAAAGCAATTGTCTCTTGTCCTTCTTTAATAGATCTGCTTATGGAAGCAGTTATAAGGGGTTTAAAAAAACCAGCTCCAATTGCCATTATAATTAAAGTTAAAAAAATCAAGGGATATGTTTTTGCAAAGGCAGAAAAAAAATAGCCCAAAGCTAAAAAGGAAAAGGAAAAAATCAAAAAGGGTTTGTATCCATACCTTTCAGATAAAGCCCCTGACAAAATGGGAAGGGCATATAAAAGGGGTTGAATTGTGGATTTTATAACACCTATAGAAATTTTTGAAAAACCTAACCCTCCCTCCTCTATGGAAAGGGCAAGATATGCAGAGAGGACAGACATAAGTCCATAGTAGGCACCCCTTTCACAAAATTCCATTAAAACAACAGTCCAAAAATTTTTTTTAAGATCCTTTAATTTAATCATATTTTTCTCCAATTAAAAGAAAAAAATATATTTCCTTTCCCTTTAATTTCAAAGAGATAAAAGTTTGGGGAAAAATGTGATTTGACATATTTTATTATTATCCCAAAAATAAAATTAAAAAACAACTTTTTTCAAAAAATTCCTTAGGATGTATTAGAATTCTAAATCTCCTTGAAATAGAGGCAAAATTGTGTTAAATTTTTATTAAACCAAGAATTTTAGGAGGTATTTATGCCTACTTTTATTTTAATGACAAAACTTGCACCTGAGATTACAAAGGACTTAAAACAAAGGGAAAAAATTGGGAAGGAATGGAAGGCAAAGGTTAAAGAAAAATGCCCCGATGTAAAGTTTATATCCCACTATGCCCTATTAGGTCCCTATGACTTTATGGATATTTATGAAGCCCCAAACGAAGAAATTGCAGCAAAAGTTTCCATGATAACCCTATCTTCTGGAGCTTTAAAAGCTGAATCTTGGACTGCTATTCCCTATTCTCGATTTTTACAACTGGCGAAAGAAGTATAATATTGCTATTTCTCTTTTTTTTCAGGTTCTCTTTTTAAGAGAACCCGTGGGCAAAATTAGTTTTTCTTCAAAAGAATAACAAGTATTTTCAATTATAAAATTTTCAAAGGAAGTAAAAGATTACTTAAAATTTAAAGAAAAAAAGGGATGAAATGTTCTTGGAGTTATGTCTCCCATGAAGATCACTTATATGCAAGGCACTTTTACCTTGAATTATCAAAGGACTTAAAATAATACAATATACCCTAATGTGGAAGGTTTTCCATAACCTTTGGAGGATTATTTTTAAAAAATTTAGCAAAACCTTTTGAAAAAACTTTATGGTTATCCCCTTTCTTATGGAACCTCTCTTCAAATTGGAGAAACGCTTAAATTTAAAAGTTTTATAAAAGGATAATCAATTTTTTTATCATTATGTTAAAATTTTAGGTTATATGAGCAAATTTTTATTTGATAAAGAGAAGATTTCTTGGGTTTTTTATGATTTTGCAAATTCTGCCTATATTCTCTTAATTCCAGGTGTGGCATACCAAATTTTTTTCAAAGAATTCATCTTTAAAGATGAAGTAAAGGCACCTTTTTATTGGGGAATGGCTTTAACCTTATCTTCCCTTTTATCTTCATTTTTTGCTCCCCTTTTTGGGAGATTTTCCGATAACTTTGGCTTGAAAAAACATTTTTTTACAATAATATCCATCCTCACCATAATTTTTATCTTTTTTTTAAGTTTACCCTTAGCCCTAATACCCTTTTATGCTTTTTTATTCTTTTCTCTAGCTCAATTTTTTTACACCCTTTCTTTAAGTTTTTACGACTCTTATATAAAAGAAATTGCAAAGGAAGAGGAAGTTACAATTCTTTCTGGTTTTGCTTGGGGGTTTGGATTTTTAGGGGGAATTTTTTGTTTTCTTTTGACTTTAAATTATTTCAAAGAAAAACCAAATGGAGAAAACTTTATTCTATTTCAAAGGGGATTTTTAACAGTTGCTTTTTTTTATTTAATCTTTTCCTTGCCTTCCTTTATTTTTTTGCCCCATATAAAAAGAAAGAAAAGGGAAAAAATTTTATCCTTTAACTTAATGAAAAATAAAAAAGCTTTAAGATTTTTAATTGGTTTTTTTTTCATAATGCAAGTAATAACAAAAGTTATTTATTTTACTGCAAGTTTTCTATCTTCTGCCTATGGGTTAAATCCCAAAGAAATTTTAATTTTTACTTTGATAGTTCAAATAATTGGTTTTTTTTCAACTTGGTTTTCTGGAGTTTTTGCCTCAAAGTTTAGTTTAAGAAAAATCTTTTTTACAACTTTATTAATTTGGGCTTTTATAATATTTTTTATCTCCATAGAAATTCCAAAAAATTTTTTAATTTTTTTATGCCTCCTTTTAGGAGTTGTAATTGGAAGTACCCAAAGTTTGGGAAGGGCTTACCTCTCATCCCTAATATCAAGGGAATATTCTGGAGAATACTTTGGATTTAACATATTATCAGGAAAGGCGGGAGGAACCTTGGGGGTTTTTTCCTTTGGTCTTTTATCTTCAATATTAAAAACCCAATTTATACCTTGGATTGTTCTTTTAATTTTTATATTTATAGGGGGCTATATTATATATAAAATAAAATAATTCTATTTAATTAAAATAATATAAATAGGTTTTATAAAAAATCCCAAAAAAGATCCTTTAATTTTTCCCCTTTCAAAAAATAAATAAAACCTTTTTACTGATTCTAGGAGCAAATATAGGGAAAAGATTGTAATGAAAAATCTTAAAATTGTAAACCCCAATAAATATATTCTTGAGGAATAAGCAATAAGAAAGGAAAGGGAAAAAATTAAATTAAAAATAATACTTATTTTTGTAAACTTTAAAGGCTCATACCTACCGTATTTTTTTATTTCCCTATGAAATTCATAATCCAAAAACCCCCACAAGAGAGCAAAAACAATTGAATTATCTGAAGAGGTATTATATTTTTCTTCATCTTCTAAACTTGTTTTGGGGAATTCTTTTTCCCCTTTCCAAAATTCATATATAAAAAAATTTTCCCTTTTACTTTTCTTTTTAAGTTCAAAATTTGAACCTTCAAAGTTTATCCCACCCCATTTTTCCCAATGTTTTTTTTCATAGGGGGTTTCATAAAATAATATATTTTCTAAATATTTATAACTATCACTTAATTTTTTCTTTTTTTCCCCTTTTATTTTTAAATTTAAAAAGGAGAAAAATAAACTTCCCAAGGGTTCACTTGTGGAGATATTGTAAACCAACCTTGCAAATCCTTCCAAAAAACCTATCATTGAAAGCACAACAAACCAGAGGGGAAAAATAAAAATTTTTGAGGAACCATAAAGAGATGAAAATGTAAAAATTATAAATAAGGTAAGTATAATTAAACAAGTTATAAACTCAAAAAGGGATGACCAAAAGGTAGCCTTTATGGGATCCAAACCCAATTTTTCTTCAAATTTTTCTTGATAATTTGGAGGGAAAAATCCTAAAAATATTTGCAAACTCCAAGTAACTTTGCTTTTCTTTTTTTTTCTTATTTCTTTAATCTTTTCTTCAATAAATTTTTTTTCCTCATCTTTATTCCATTTTATTAATTTTCTTATTACAAATCTTTCATTCCATTTATCAATTACATAATAATATTTTTTACCTTTTACATAAAAATCCAGTATTTCATAAAGCTCCCCTTCAATCTCTAAAGCAGTTCCTGGATGGGTAGGATGGATCAAGTTACCCTTTTCCCTGGGATGAAAATCTTCATTTGGGAAAGGCAAAATTAACAATTTTGACATTAATTACTTTGATCTTCTTCCCTTTTTCCCATAAATTTTTTTAAAAAAATTGAAATAAAGGGATAATTAAATTCCTTTCCTGCAAAAATTGTAAGGGAAGCAAAACCTCCACTAAAAATGAAGACTAAAAGTCCCAAAAAGAAGAAGATAGAAACAAAAAGGGGAAAGATGGAGGATATGATGGGTTGACCTGTTTGGGGTAAAAGGGTTGCAAAGATTAAACTTCCAAAAATAGAAACCAAATATAAGATTATCATAAAAACTACAAATAAAAGTTCTAAAAATTGAAAAGTGAAGGACTGTAAAAGCTAAAATTTAAAGGGTTCGCTTTTTTCTTTTTTTGAAAGATAAATGAAAAAAATTAAGCCAAGTCCAAAGATTGGTAAAACTACACCCAAATGAGAAATTGCAGAAAGGTTTCTTTCTTCTTCATTCATAAATTTATTTTAATCCTTTAAAAAAAATATGTCAAATTATATGTCCTTGCAAATTTTTAAAATCTTAAAGCTTTTGATTAAATTTCGCCATTAAAGGGAGGTTAAAATGCCAATCAAAGGCATAAAATAGTTAATTTGGCAAGAATTTTTTTCAGATTTTTTCTTTTATTTTATGTCCTTAATAATACCTTGTCAAGCTATATTTTAATAGTGTCAACTAATCCTACTTTTGCAAGATAGTATTTTAGTAGTGATGGAAAATTAAGCTTTTGAACTAATATTTTAAATTTTTTTTCATCTTTTATTAAAATCTTGCTTATTTTACTTTTTTATAAGAAGAGATGT
>FWPU01004642.1_pt1 | contig 31617 bp, 32 predicted proteins | sample 2228361 | NCBI WGS metagenome assembly FWPU01 (sample SAMEA103939777, study PRJEB20133) | metagenome | reverse complement strand
CAAAAAGTCAAATCCATTAAAGGATATAAATATCATCCTGAAGGGAAGTATTGCCTGCCCGCCGCACAGCTTTGGCAGGCGGGGAGTTTTCCAAATACCGATGGAAAATTAGAGAAGATTTTAGAGGTTTTTGATATATACACATGTGAGTAACAAAGATTTTATGAGGATAAGGAATCCTTTAGACCAAATATTACAGGAGGATAGAAATGATTAACCTAAATGGAAGGATATACGACATTGTCATCTATACTTCCAAAACTGGAAAAAAGGCGACATTGTCGTGTATGAACGAGTATATGAAATTGGCGGGAGGGATTAAAGATGAAGATCGAATTTATTGATAGAGATATTTCAATGACTCCAATAAAAATACTTGAGCATCTTTACTATTATAGAGCGCAATATGGAATATCTGTTAGGCAAATTACAGGTAAACCTCAGGATTACTGGCAAAAATTACCAGAACGACTTCGCAAGGTTCGGGATGATCCTACTGAACTAAATTCTATTATAGCAGAACTTGAAACCAATGCAAAAAGAGCGGAAGATAGAATTATGAAAATGCGGTCTCAAGTTAAGGGAAAATGGGAAGAAAAGGAAATTGTGATAAATTTTCAATTATTGTCAGTTTTGTGTGCACTCCCAGCAAAATTAGTAGCGATCACATTCAGAAATCTTGTCAAGAGAAATGATATTCCTCATAGATATCGCATTGTAGATCTTCATATTGAAGGTGTAAAAGGTGAAGACAGTAATTTTGTAGAGCCCGATCTTTTACTATTAGGAGACAATCATCTTTTAATGGTTGAAATGAAAACTCGAGGAGGTAAAAGCAGTTCTCGTAACTATCCTCCTGGACAACTTTTAAATTATATACGTTTAGTATCAGAATGCAAAAATTCTGATGATAAACAACTTCCAACTTGCTTTTTGCATTTAATTTTGGTTCCTACAACTGATCGGCAGTGGTTAGAAAAACATGAAAAGTGGGTGAAGGGTTATGACATAAATACAGGTTTACTCTCAATAGATTTTGATATGTGCATTAAATTAGGTAAAAGGATGTCCTGGAATATTTCTCGTGAACGTATTTGCCAATTATTAAAAGAGACACCTATATATTATCGTTCTTGGAAGCAATTAAGTGATGCTTTTAATGAGCTTGCTATAAATGAATTCGATGACGAACAGAATAAAGAACATTGGAATAGAATTGGAAAGGAATTAAGTAAATTAGCAGAGAGAGCTGCAAGTCATGTTAGAGACAAAGTCTCTTAAATACCCTGCGAAGCCGGGCTCTGCGTAAGCCCCCGGGAATGTTAGACGAAAACAAAATACCTTCTGAAAAACGCTGTACACCCGCTACGGAACGACCTTTGAACGAATTTAGTTGCAAATAGTATGAATAATGTGGGCTAAGACTGTGGTCATTAGCAAATGAATGGGCAAAAAAACTCAAGGGCATTGAAAAGGGTTTGTGAACTTAGTAAAATATCAAGTGTCATTCATAATGATATATACATAATGACGAAAGATGGAAGTGAAGTTTATCAACTGACTAACCTCAAGACAAAAAAAAATATTTTTGACCCTTCTCCGACTACGGGCATTCTTCAGCCTCATTTTTCCAATGATGGTGCATATCTATCCTGGGCTGAGAGGATTGATAAAGGTGGCAAATGGGGTGAGTGGGTCATCAGGATTGCTAATTTTAAGGTCGCAGATGGAATTCCAATGATTGACAGTATGCAAACTTTCCAGCCCGGAGTGAATCATCAATATGTAGAATCAAATGATTTTATGCCCGACGACAAGCGACTTCTCATCTGTGGCAATCTTGAACCAAAACAGACTGAATATGGTATTGATATCTATCTATTTGATATTGAAAGCTCGGAACTGAAGCGCTTGACTGCCACCCAGGATGTTTTTGAAGAATGCCCCCACCCTTCACCCGATGGGAAGATGATTGCCTACCTCTCTACGGAAGGCTTTCCTATATTAGAAAAAGATAGACAGTGGTGGAACTGGGCAAAAGGAGAATTCTGGCTGATGGATTCAGCAGGGGGAAATAATCAACGCCTGACCTATTTCAATGAACCCGGTCATGAGGAATATGTCGGTAAGCGGACCATACCCGCAAATATTTCCTGGAACAAGGATGGCACAAAGCTACTGGTTAGTGTAGTGGTTGAGACGAAGAAGGGAGTGTTAGAAGATCGAATTTACCTGATTGAACTGAACCAAGAGCAATAGCGGAACGGGGTCAAAGCTAAACATTATAACACGCTACTGAAAGCTACCGAAGAACAACCAATGTAACAAGACCATTGACAAAGTTCCTTTTTTGAATATACTTGCATCGTGGTTAGGATTTCATTGAACAGAAAAGCCAGGACCGATTGCTCTTTAAGGGCAATATCGGCTTTGAATTATCTTAACCACAATACTTCAGCATTCCACTTTAATCATTACTGGTATTGGCACTTCCGGGCCCAATAAAGGTCCGAAGAACCATTTTTGTGCCCGGAAGTGCAACCATTTTAACCTCATAGACATCACTATTTGTAAATAAGGTCAAAAGAGACAGAAACCAAAGTCTGTCAATTGGATCTTCAGACATTTGATTGCTATGATGCCTGCAATAAAAGTGAAAGGAGGTTTGAGTGTCACTTAGACAAATAGAACAGAGATTGAAGATCGCCATACCCAAGGGAAGTATTTATAAAGGAGTAAAAAGACTTCTTCTTGATGCAGGAATTGCCTTTGTCGCCAATGAAAGGGTTTATCGTCCTTGTGTAAATGACCCTGAACTTGAGATCAAAATTTTACGACCGCAGAATATTCCTGAATTGATTGAATATGGTTCCCATGATGCGGGTTTTACTGGTAAGGATTGGGTTGTAGAATCCAATGCCCGGGTCAGTGAGGTTTTAGACCTGAACCTTGATCCGGTGAAGATTGTCTCAGCAATTCCTGAATCCATGAAGCTGGAAACACTGCGTAATAAAACAGTTGTAGTTGCTTCTGAATATGAAAGGCTCACGAGAAAATTCATGGAAGGGAATGGCTTTAAATACAAATTCCTGCGCACCTATGGTGCTACTGAGGTATTTCCACCAGAAGATGCAGACATGATTGTTGATAATACTGCGACCGGCAACACATTAAAAGAGCATAAATTACGAATATTCAAGGTTTTGATGGACTCTACAACACGATTTATTGCCAGCAATGAGGCGCTGAAGGACAAATGGAAACGCAACAAGATTGAAGAATTGAAAATGCTTTTCCAAGCAGTTCTTGATGCGCGAGCAAGGGTAATGCTGGAAATGAATGTGCCAAAGGAAAAATTTAAGACGATTGTGAAGATACTTCCCTGTATGCGTGCACCAACCGTTGCACCTTTGTATGGAAATAAAGGATTTGCCGTGAAGGTTGCGGTAAAAAAGAGCGAATGTGTAAAACTGATACCCCGATTAAAACGACTCGGTGCCACTGATATCCTGGAATATGAATTCAGAAAGGTTGTAGTATGATCGCCATCAAAAAGTCAGTCCTTGAATTGCCTGTTTACGAGGTTCCCCAGCAAGCCCGCATCAAACTGAATCAAAATGAATCACCGTATGATATTCCTGTAATCTATAAAAGAAAAATTCTGAAGCTAATGCAGAAGAAATCGTGGCATCGGTATCCTTCAAATTTTGCCGAAGAGTTAAAGAATGCAATTGCACGCTATACAAAATTTCCGGCAAAAGGAATGATCGTGGGTAATGGTTCCAATGAATTGATACTCGCCATAATGCTCGCAATCTGTGACAAGGGCGACCAGATAACAACCATTTCACCAGGATTTGCGATATATCCATATCTTGCCCAAATCCTGAACCTGCAGAACAGGGAGATACCACTGAACCCTGATTTTTCATTTGATGTTTCGGAAATTATCAAGCATTCTCATAATTCTAAAGCAATTTTCATTGCTTCACCAAATAATCCCACAGGCATAATGCTCAGGATTCAAGAGATTGAAGAAATAATAAAAAAGTGCAAATGCCTTGTGGTGATAGACGAAGCCTATTATGAATTCAGCGGCATTAGCTGCCAGCATTTGCTTGAGCGATATAAGAATCTAATCGTTCTGCGCACTTTCTCCAAGGCATTCGGACTTGCAGGTATAAGACTGGGCTATCTACTTGGAAATAGTGAAATTGTATCACAGATTGAAAAGGCAAAACTACCATTTTCAGTGGGAATATTTCAACAGACTGCAGCGACCTTTCTTCTTCAGCATAATAGTATTGTTAAGCAAACTGCTCAGAGCATAATAAACCAGAGAGAATATGTTTCTAATGCATTGAATATGATTGACGGCATCACCACAACTCCCTCACAGGCAAATTTTGTTCTTTTCAAAATTGACAGAATGGATAGGGATAGGCTCTATGAGCAGTTATACAAAAATGGCATACTCTTGCGTCGTTTCAATCATCCGGCATTAAAGAATATGCTTCGTGTGACAGTTGGTGCACCGCGTGAGAATCAGTTGTTCCTGAAGACAATTTCCCGAATTATCAAAAATGGAGAAAGTTTATGAGACCCTCGGCAATTGTAACGGCACGATTTATCGTGCAGAACATTCTGTAGACAGGTGATGGTGAAAGGAGGTAATGATGCTTGTTGGACGAATCAGCAAAATAAAAAGAAAGACAAATGAGACAGATATTGAAATAGACCTCAATATTGATCGTGCCGGAAAGATCACAATCTCCTCACCCATTGGTTTTTTCAATCACATGCTTGAGGCTTTCAGTTATCATGGACGATTCAATCTCACTGCCCGTATTAAGGGTGACACTTCAGTGGACCAGCATCATCTGGTTGAAGATACTGGCTACTGCCTTGGTCTGGCATTTCATAAGGCACTCGGCGACAAAAAGGGCATTATGCGTTCAGGGTTCTTTATCCACCCAATGGATGAGACACTGGCAATGGCAGTGATTGATTTTTCAGGTAGACCATATCTTGATTTCCAGGCTCGGTTCAGGTCTGAACGCGTGGGCGAACTAAAGACCGATATTATTCAGGATTTCTTTTCCGGATTTGTAAATGGCAGTCAGGCAACAGTTCATGTAAAGATCATTTCGGGCAGGTCAGACCATCATAAGATTGAGGCATTATTCAAGGCTTTTGGCAGGGCAGTAAACCAGGCATGTATGATTGATAAAAGAATGAAAAAAATTCCCAGCACGAAAGGAGTGATATAATGACAGGCATTATTGACTATGGAGCAGGCAATCTCCACTCTGTAAAAAATGCGCTTGATTTTCTGGGAATAAAACATTGCATAATTAGAAGGTCAGAAGAACTCAGAAAGGTCAACCGACTGATTCTTCCTGGTGTTGGTTCATTCGGTTCCGCAGTAAAAAAATTAAAGAAAACAGGATTGTTTGAAGAAATCTGTGAATGGATAAGAGATGGCAGACCTTATCTCGGAATTTGCCTTGGTTTACAGTTATTGTTTGAAAAAAGCGAAGAGGCTGAAGATATAAAAGGGATGAGTATGTTCAAGGGTAGAATCAAGAAATTCAAAACCCAAAAAGTGCCACAGATCGGCTGGAATAGTGTTCAGATTGTCAAGAAGACAAAATTGTTTTCACGAAAAAATAAGCAAAGATTCTTCTATTTTCTACACAGTTACTATGCTGAGCCAGATGCAGATGAAATCATTACCGGCATCAGTGATTATGGTATCAAATATCCTGCGGTCATTAATAAGGGGAATATTTATGCGGTGCAATTTCATCCTGAAAAGAGCGGTAATGCGGGACTGAAGTTACTGAAAAACTGGGTGGATATATGCTGACAATAAGAATCATTCCCTGTCTTGATGTTGCCGAAGGCAAGGTTGTTAAGGGAGTTAGATTCAGAAATTTGAAGATTGCTGGCGACCCGGTTGAACTTGCTAAATACTACAATGACCAGGGTGCGGATGAATTGATTTTTCTGGATGTAACTGCATCAGTGGAAAACAGAAAGACAATGTTATCGGTTGTGGATAAAGTTGCCCGCAAGGTCTTTATTCCTTTGTGTGTGGGTGGCGGTATTAGTTCTGCTACAGATATGCGCAGTCTATTGAATGCCGGTGCAGACAAAGTTGCTATCTGCACCTCAGCAATAAAAAATCCAGCATTGCTCAAAGAAGGTGCACGACTCTTCGGTTCCCAGTGCATTGTGGTATCAATTGATGCAAAGAGATACAGCAGTTCCTGGCATTGTTATACCCATGGCGGAAGAAATGATTCAGGCATTGATGCAATAGAATGGGCAAAGATGAGTGAAAAACTCGGTGCTGGTGAGATTCTCTTGAATTCCATTGACCGTGATGGCACAAAAAAGGGTTATGATATTGAACTGACAAAAAGAGTTGGTGAAAAAATAAAAATACCGGTTATTGCTTCTGGTGGAGGAGGAAGTCTGGAGCATATCTATCAGGTGATCAAACATGGCAATGCTGATGCAGTACTGCTCGCATCAATCCTGCATTATAAACAACTCACAATAGGAAAAATAAAAGAATATCTTCGGAAGAAAGGGGTGAGTGTAAGATGGTAATAGGTTCAATTGATTTAATGGAAGGCAAGGTAGTGCAGTTAAAACAGGGCCGGAAAAAGATGCTTGAATATGTAGATGCCATTGGTATAGCACGCAATTTCAACAGGTTCAATGAGATTGCAGTGATTGACCTTGATGCCGCAATGGGAAAGGGAGAGAATACACTTCTCATCAAAGAATTGCTGAAAATCGCTGATTGTCGGGTTGGTGGTGGCATTCGCGCTGTTGAAAAGGCAAAAGAACTGATTGCCTGGGGTGCAAATAAGGTCATTATCGGTTCAAAGGTAATTGTGAATAAGACGATCAATCATAGATTTTTACAAACCTTGATCAGTGAAATTGGAAAAGAACGGGTAATCATTGCCCTTGATTCCTATAATGAAGAGATTGTGACAAGAGGGTGGCAGAAAAAGACCAGCATCAGTGTCTTTGAAGTGATAAAAGAATGTGCCGAATATGCCAATGAATTGTTATTCACCTTTGTTGAAGTTGAAGGAACCATGAAAGGCATTGACCTGAAAAAGGCAGAAAAGATTAGAAATTGTACTGATAAAAAGATTACACTTGCTGGTGGTATTTCAAGCATTGATGAAATAAGAGTTCTTGCCCGAATGGACATTGATGTCCAGTTAGGAATGGCATTGTATACGGGAAAGATTTCAATGATGCAGGCATTCATTGAATCACTTGATTGGAACAAGGGGCTTATTCCGACTATTACCCAGGATATTGCTGGTGCAGTCTTGATGCTTGCATATTCTACCAAAGAATCATTAACAAAAACATTTGAGACCGGTGATATGTGGTATTATTCACGAAGCAGAAAAGAACTGTGGCATAAAGGAAGGACCTCAGGTAATGTGCAGAAACTTGTGAAAATGCGGGCTGATTGTGACCGTGACGCACTCCTTGCCATTGTCCAGCAACATGGCGTGGCATGCCACACCGGCAATTATTCATGTTTCAATCTCAGGAGGAGAAATGAACATTAGGGATGCGATAAAACAGGTCGTTGAAGGACAGTCCCTTTTTCATGACCAGGCATACGAAGTGTGCCTTGAAATTATGAAAGGCAATGCTACAGCTTCACAGGTAAGCAGTCTGTTAACGGCATTAAGAATTAAAGGCGAAAGTATTGACGAGATTACTGGATTTGCAAGGGCAATGCGTGATTTGATGATAAAAATTGACTACGAAAATGACTACCTGATTGATACCTGTGGTACCGGCGGTGATGGTTCAGAGACCTTTAATATCTCCACCACCGCAGCGCTGATTGCGGCTTCGGCAGGGTGTTATGTTGCCAAGCATGGAAATCGTTCCTTTTCGAGTAAATGTGGTAGTGCCGATGTCCTGGTTGGTTTGGGGATAAAAATAGAAATGCCACCGGAAAGAGTTAAGGATAGCCTTGATAAAAATAATCTTGCCTTTCTCTTTGCACCATTATATCATCCGGCAATGAAATCAGTTGCTGTGCCGCGCAAGGAGATGGGTATTCGCACGATCTTCAACCTGCTTGGTCCATTGTGCAATCCAGCCTGTGTCAAGAGGCAGGTGATCGGAGTGTGTAAAAAAGAATTGCTTCCGGTAATCGCTGAGGTCTTGAAAAATCTCAATACCGAACATAGCCTGGTTGTGCATGGTGCAGATGGAATAGATGAAATAACGAACACCACTTATACCTATATATGCGAAGTGAATCGTGGTGCAATAAAAAATTATACAATTTCACCAGAGGACTTTGGTATGGGATATAGCCAGCCTGAAGAACTCAGGGTTATTGATTTGAATGATAGTATTGCAGCAACGCTCTGGGTCTTAAAAGGCAATAATGGTGCCAGAACTGACATTGCAGTTATGAATGCAGGTGCTGCGATCTATGTTTCAGGACTTGCAGAATCCATTAGAATCGGGATAGAGATTGCCAGGGGTGTGATTGAATCAGGTGCCGCATTGAAAAAGATTGAGGAATTAAAGGAGTATACAAATCAGGTATGTGCAATAGAGGTGAAATGAGGCAGATTAATGGTTTGTTAAAAAAGATCATTGAGAATAAAATGCGTGAGCTTGATAAAAAAAGGATGCTGTGGCAGGAAATATCACAGAAAAAGCAGCTCTGTAATATGAGGAATTTCCAAGGTGCAATAAAAAAAGGCAATTTTTCAATTATTGGTGAGATCAAGCAAATGTCACCAGTTTCAGGCATTATCACAAACGATTTCCATCCTGAGAAGATTGCGCGGGTGTATGAGAAGTCAGGTATTGATGCTATTTCAGTGTTAACAGACAAAAGGTTCTTTGGTGGCGATGATAGGCATATTTTGCTGGTTAAAACAGGATGCAAACTCCCTGTGCTGCGTAAGGAATTTATCATTGATGAATTTCAGGTATATGAATCATCCTATCTTGGTGCTGACGCAATTTTACTGATAGCACGAATCCTGAGTTTGCAAGAACTCAGGCAATTTTTAATACTTGCAAGAAGGCTTGGTATGGTGTGTCTGGTTGAGGTGCATTCTGAGTCTGATCTGAAAAAGGTTTTTAAAACCGATGCTGAGATCATCGGTGTTAATAATCGAAATTTGAAAGACTTCACTGTTGACATACGAAATTCGCTCAGCTTAAGAAAAAAGATTCCTGATACATACATTACCATTAGCGAAAGTGGTATCAGGAATTACAATGATATAAGGATGTTAAGGGATGCAGGGTTTGATGGTGCTTTGATCGGTACAGCTATTTTAAGAACTGATGATATCAGAAAAAAGATTAGAGAATTAAGGGGGTGGAATGGATAAGTTAGGCGAATTAAGAAAAAGGGTAAAAATGGTTGACGGTTCAATCATAAGATTGATAAGCCGCCGTTCAAAACTCGTTGAGGCAATTGGCAGAGAAAAGAAGAGAAGAGGAATTCCCTTGCGTGACTGGAGTGTTGAGAAATCAGTTATGGAGAATGCTTTAATATATGCAGATAATTATGAGGTAGATAAAGTTCTGGTGGGTTCAATAATTTCCCAGTTAATTGAGCACTCACGCATAAGACAGGAGCGGCTCCATTATTCAGCATATACAGGAGATAAGGAAGAAATACTGATTATTGGTGGCCTCGGTGCAATGGGACAGTGGTTTTATCACTTCTTTCAGAACCAGGGGCATAGGGTCAGTGTTTATGACATTAGCGAAAAAAGTGTAAAAAATTATCGCGCAGGATTGAAAACAGCAATCAAAGAAAAGACTTGTGTGCTGATTTCCACGCCATTGAGTACGATTTCTGAGATCATAATGCGTATTAGTGATGCAGGATTTGGTGGTATTGTCTTTGATATTGCCAGTGTCAAAAGTCATACAAAGTCTGCACTCAAACTTGCCCGAAAAAAGGGCGTTAAGATTACAAGTATCCATCCCATGTTTGGGCCTGCAACCCGCACGCTATCTGATAAAGTAATCTGCCTTTGTAGTTGCGGTTGCCGGGAAGCTGACCAGAAGGTGCTGGCATTTTTCAAGGATACTGCTGTCAGTATCATTAATCTTTCACTTGATAAACACGACCGATTGATTTCATTTGTCCTTGGTCTGTCACATTTCATTAATATTCTTTTTGTCAAATTCATTACTGATAGTGGCTACAGTTGCAAAGAACTCAACAGGATTGCGAGCACAACATTTAGATCTCAGTTGAAAACAGCAAATAGTGTAATCCATGAAAATCCCGAACTGTACTTTGAAATCCAGACACTGAATCCGTATCAGCAGACGCTATATAAAGATCTTGAAAGAAGTCTCCAGAGTATGACCAGGACAATAACAACACGCAATAAAAATGATTTTATCAAAATTTTTCAAAAGGGAAGGCAGTGGCTGGATGAGAACCAGGATTAAAATCTGTGGAATAACGAACTTTTCAGACGCGCTCACCATTGCGGAACTCGGTGTTGATGCGCTGGGATTTGTGTTTGCTGAATCGCCGCGTAGCATTACACTGGAAAAAGCAAGAAAGATTATTCAGAGACTGCCACTGTTTGTTAGCGCAGTCGGTGTGTTCGTGGATATACCGGTTCAGGATATTAAGAAGGTCGTAGAATATACTGGTATCAATGTTGTGCAACTTCATGGCAATGAATCACCGGAATACTGCAATGCTTTGGAGAGCGTCAGAATCATAAAGAATATTAAAGTCGGTAATAATACGAAATCCGAAGATATCAAGCTGACAATGGACAAATACAGAGTCCATGCCTTTGTCCTGGACCCGGGAAAGGGTAGCGGCATGACATTTGATTGGACACTGGCAAGGAATATCAAGCAGCGCATAATCATTGCTGGCGGATTGAATCCAGAAAATGTTGGCACAGCGATAAAATCCATCAAGCCTTATGGAGTTGATGTATGTTCAGGTGTGGAAGAATATCCTGGAAAAAAAGACATTGAGAAGGTAAAGAAATTCATAAGGGAGGTAATGCAATGCTGCTCTGTGGAATAATTGGCTACCCTTTGCGTATTACTTATTCGCCAATCTTGCATAATGGTGCATTCAAAAGCCTGAATATCAGAGGGTATTATTTTCCCATGAGAGTTTCAGAGAGAGATGTGCCTGAAGTTATAAAGTTATTGAAAATCCTGAGATTCCGGGGTGTCAATATTACCAATCCTTATAAGACAACGATTATTAGATTTCTTGATAAATTAAGTCTGGTTGCCCGTGAGATTGGTGCAGTGAATACAATCATTTTTAAAGGTAATAAGCTGCTTGGAGAAAACACTGATGTATATGGCTTTGAGCAGTCTTTATATGAAAACAATGTTGAAGTTCGTAACAAAAATATATTAATCATTGGGGCGGGTGGTGTTTGCCGGGCTATTGTTTACGCAATCTGGAAAAAAAAGCCGCTCGATATCTATATTGCGAATCGCACACTTCCAAACGCAGAGGAGATTGCCAGAAAATATAACGGTAAGGCAGTCAGTATAAGAAATATTAAAGACATTATCGCTGAAATTGATGTGGTGATCAACGCAACTCCTATTGATCTTCAACCCCGCATAATACCTAAATTAAAGAGAAACACAACCTACTATGATACAAATTATTGCTACAAGCCTATAAAGAAAAAACAGATTAGAATAATAAATGGAATTTCCATGCTTGTCCACCAGGCAGCAAGGTCATTCAACCTCTGGACTGGCAAAAGACCACCGGTAGAGATAATGAAAAATGCACTAAAGGAGGTAAATTATGATTAGATTTTTGACTTCGGGCGAATCCCATGGGACGGGCACATCGGTTGTGATCGATGGATTACCTGCAGGATTGCACATTCAATCCGATTTTATAAATAATGAACTGAAAAGAAGGCAGACTGGTTATGGTAGAAGCGAAAGGATGAAGCTGGAATCAGACACAATTGAAATCCTTTCAGGTGTGCGAAATCTTAAGACAATCGGTGCACCGGTTCATATCTTTATCAGGAATCGCGATGTCAGAGTTAATGATAGAACTAAAGAACCAGTTGTTACACCAAGGCCTGGCCATGCCGACCTGGCTGGTTTACTGAAATATGGATTTAGTGATATTCAGGATGTGATAGAAAGGGCATCTGCGCGTGAGACTGTGGCAAGGGTTTGTGCCGGAGCAATATTCAAACTGGTTCTAAAAGAATTCAAAATTCTGATTTCTTCACGGCTTATCTCAGTGGGCGGCATTGTAAAAAAAAGAGAAATAAGACGCATAATAGAACAGACAAGAAAAAAAGGTGATACCTTGGGCGGTGTGGTAATGGTCTATGCAGACAATGTTATTCCGGGGTTGGGTTCTTATACCCAGTTTGATAAAAGACTTGATGCCAGAATTGGCATGGTAATGCTATCAATTCCTTCGGTTAAAGCTGTTGAAATCGGTGATGCAATTAGAAACGCAGCCAGATATGGTTCTGAGGTGCACGACAGGATATTCTATAATACAAAAAAGGGTTATTTCCGAAACACAAATCATGCCGGCGGAATTGAGGGTGGTGTGACAAATGGCGAAAGAATTGTAGTTACGCTCTATGTAAAACCTGTACCAACACTGCAAAAACCACTGAAAACAGTTGATATCAAGACATTAATGCCGGCAAGGGCATACCGGACGCGCGCTGATGTCTGCGTGGTAGAATCAGTTGGGGTAATTGGTGAGGCAATGCTTGCCTATATCCTTGCCGATGCGGTCTGTGAAAAATTTGGCAGTGATTGTCTTAACGATATCAAAAAGAGTTATCAACAATATCTGAAACGGATAGGTTATGCAGGATAATATCGTTCTTATAGGATTTATGGGAACAGGTAAGGACACGATTGGCAGATTGCTTGCGCAAAGTCTGAATATGGAATTCATTTCCACCGATAATTTGATTGAATTTTCGGCAGGTATGAGCATAAAAGAAATATTTGAAAAAAGGGGTGAGGCATACTTTCGCAGATTAGAAGAACAGGCGCTGCGCACAATGAAAGGATTAAAGAATGTAGTGATTGCCACAGGTGGAGGAATAGTGATAAATCCCAAAAATCGCGCCCGATTGAGAAAAATGGGAAGGGTGGTGCATCTTGATGCTGAATTATCAGTGCTCAAAAAGAGAATAATTACAAAGGATAAACGTCCCCTTATCAAAACTCAATCTGATATTGAAATATTATACAAAAGGCGTAAAGGAATGTATGACTTTGCTGAGATAATAATTGACACAACATGCAGCAGCCCTCGCATGATTGTAAATGAGATTGTTGCTCAATTAATGTTGAAAGAAAATCGTCTCCCCTTTCGCAAAACAACCATAATGGTTCGGACAAGGTCCCGCTCTTATCCTGTACTCATTGGTACCGGCATATTGAATTTATTGCGCAATAGCAGTTCAAACATTGTCGTGGTCTCCAACCCACTGGTCGCCGCACTTTATCTGGAAAAGGTATTAGGCTCTCTAAAGAAATATGATACAAGATATTTTATTATCCCTGACGGTGAAAAATACAAAACTCTCAAAACGGCAGAATTGCTCTTTGAATTTCTTTTTAAAAATAATTTTCAGCGGTCTGACCTGCTCGTCAGCCTTGGCGGTGGAGTTATTTCTGACATTGCCGGTTTTGTTGCTGCTACATTCAAGCGTGGTATCAGACTCATCCATATTCCAACAACGCTGCTTGGACTGGTGGATGCTGCAATTGGTGGAAAGAACGGTGTTAATACCGATTATGGCAAAAATCTGATTGGAACATTTTATCAGCCAGAGATGGTAATCTGTGATTTAAGAACAATCACTACACTATCAGATAGAGAGTTTAAAAATGGCATTGCCGAGATTGTAAAATATGCGATTATCAAATCGCCAGAACTTTTCAGGATATTAAAGGACAACATTGAGACGATAAGAAAGCGTGCTCCTGAAATCTTATCAATTATTGTTGAAAAGTGTGTTACTATTAAATCCGAGATTGTGCACAAAGATGAAACAGAGAGCTTGAGCACCCGACAAATTCTGAATTTTGGCCACACGATTGGTCATATTATTGAGACCCTGACTGGTTACAAAAGATATACACACGGTGAGGCAGTCAGTATGGGAATGATTGAAGAGATAAGACTTTTCAAAGGTAATGAGCGGGGACTGAATGAAATAGTGGCATTATTAGAAAATTATGGACTACCAGTGAAAATGCCTGAAAAAATCAAAACCAGGGATATCAATAGGATTCTTAACCAGGATAAAAAAATCTGGCAAGACAAAATTAAAATGCCGGTCTTTAAAGATATTGGAAGGGTTTATATCAAGGAGGTGTTATGCGAAGATTTATTGTGATTAACGGTCCTAATTTGAACCTTTTGGGCAAGAGAAATCCAGAGATCTATGGCAGTCTCACACTGGAACAGATCAATCAAAGAATCGCTGAGTATGCACAACAAAAGAATATTTTGGTTGATTTCTATCAATCAAATATTGAGGGCGAGATCATTAACAAAATTCATCAAGCAAAAGATTATAATGGTCTTGTGCTAAATCCCGGTGCCTACACCCATACTTCCCTTGCAATCAGAGATGCGATTGATGCTACAGGAATTAGGGCAATTGAAGTTCATATCAGTAATATCTATCGCCGTGAATCATTCAGACACAAAAGCGTGATTGCGCCAGTCTGTATTGGTCAGATTACCGGACTTGGCTGGTATGGTTATATCCTTGCGATTGAGTATTTGAATACTACAGGAGCACAAAATGGCATATAGACTGCCTGATAAGAATGGTTATTTTGGTGATTTTGGCGGCAGGTTTGTTCCTGAGACACTGATGCAGGCATTGTTTGAACTGGCTCAAGCTTATCACGCAATAAGAAGAAATACTGAATTCAAAAAAGAACTTGAATATTATCTTAAAGAATATGCAGGCAGACCAACACCACTGTATTTTGCCCGGAATCTTTCGGCTTTGGCTGCAGGTGTTCGGATATATCTCAAGCGCGAAGACCTGCTCCATACAGGTGCTCATAAGATAAACAATACCATTGGGCAGATATTGCTGGCAAAGAAAATGGGTAAAAAGAGGATTATTGCCGAGACCGGTGCTGGTCAACATGGCGTAGCCACCGCAACTGCGTGTGCACTTCTCGGTCTTGAATGTGTAGTATATATGGGATTGCGTGATACAATTCGTCAAAGAATGAATGTTCTGAGAATGAAACTGCTCGGTGCAAGGGTTATTCCGGTTGATGCTGGAACACGGACCTTAAAGGATGCGATTAATGAGGCACTCAGAGATTGGGTGACGAATGTGCGCCATACATACTATTGTATTGGTTCTATTGTGGGTCCACATCCATACCCGAAAATTGTCCGGGATTTTCAATCAGTCATTGGTAAGGAGACAAAAAATCAGATTTTGAAATTAGAAAAAAGATTGCCTGATTTGCTGGTTGCCTGTGTTGGTGGTGGAAGCAATGCCATAGGATTTTTCTACCCATTTTTGAATGAGAAGGTTGCAATGCTCGGGGTGGAAGCAGGCGGTGCAGGAAATAATAAACACTCTGCCTCACTCTGTTATGGCAAAACCGGTGTGCTACATGGTGCAATGAGTTATGTCCTGCAGGATGAAGATGGGCAGATCAGGTCCACACATTCTATTGCCCCAGGCCTTGATTATCCAGGAGTTGGCCCTGAGCATGCCTATCTGAAAAAGATCAGAAGGGTGAGATATACAACCTGCACTGACAAACAGGCTTTAAGGGCATTTTCATTACTTACCAGAACCGAAGGTATTATTCCAGCCCTGGAGAGTGCACATGCAGTCTATGCTGGCCTTGAACAGGCAAAGAAAATGTTCAGAAATTCAATAGTTATCATAAATCTTTCGGGCCGGGGTGATAAGGACCTGGATATTGTAAAGGAATGGCTATGAATCCAATAGAAAGAAAATTCCTGAAACTCAAAGTGAATAATGAAATGGCATTGATTGTCTACCTGACTGCGGGTTATCCCACACCCAGAGATTTTTTCAAATATCTTAAATTATTTGAAAATGTCGGTGTTGATATGATTGAAATTGGCATTCCATTTTCTGATCCGATTGCTGATGGCAGGACCATTCAATATGCTTCACATATTGCACTTAAGAATAAGATTTCAATCAAACAAATACTGGAAGGAATATCACGGCTGAACATGAAAATCCCTTTGATTGTTATGACATATCTGAATCCAGTTCTCGCATATGGTCAAAATAATTTCGGCAAAATGTTAAAGGATGCGAGTATCAGTGGTTTGATTGTGCCTGACCTGCCTTTTGAAGAAATGGAATTGATAAGGCACAATGCTGAACAGCATGCTGTCGCATTGATTCCAATGATTGCACCAACGACGGTAAAAGAGCGTATTACGCGAATGGCAAAAATTCGCTGTCCGTTTATCTATTGTGTCAGTGTCACGGGGACAACTGGTGTAAAGAAAAAACTGCCTGCAGAACTGCCAGAATTTTTGAGTATGATAAGGGAATTTACCTGCAAACCAATGGCTGTTGGTTTTGGTATCGCCAGTTCATCGCAGATAAAATCTCTCAGAAAACATGCGGATGGTGTGGTCATTGGCAGTCGGATCATTGAGGCGATTATAAGAAAAGAATGTCTTATGGATTTGCTAAAAGAGTTCAAACAGGCAACAAGGAGGTAATTATGCTTGTAGTAATGCATAAAGATGCAACAGAAAAGCAGATTGAAAATGTCTGCATGGTAATAAAAAAGATGGGACTTACACCCCATCCCATAAAAGGTGCTCAGCGCGTGGCAATCGGTATTACGGGTAATAAAGACATGGTAGACACAACCCTGATTGAAAATCTTGATGGTGTGTTGAACATCATTCATGTTACCCAGCCATATAAACTTACGGGTAGAGAAATGAAACCTGATGATACAAAGATTCAGGTCAATGGAGAAGTGATTGGCGATAGGAAACTGGTAGTGATTGCGGGCCCCTGTGCTGTGGAATCTGAGAAACAGACAATTGAAATTGCCCATATTGTCAAAGAGAAGGGAGCACACATGTTAAGGGGTGGAGCGTTTAAGCCGCGCACCTCACCTTATTCGTTTCAGGGATTGGGAAAAAAGGGACTGGCGATTCTGGCAAAGGCAAAGCAAGAGACTGGACTACCGGTTGTATCCGAAGCAACTGATACTGATGTTTTTCAAATCGTAGAAGGATATGTTGATATTATTCAGATTGGCGCAAGGAACATGCAGAATTTTTCTCTGTTGAAAAAAGCCGGTAAAAGCAGGAAGCCAATTCTTTTGAAAAGGGGGATGGCATCAACAATCCAGGAGTTTTTGCTTGCTGCAGAATATATTATGGCTGAAGGCAATTATAATGTGATTCTTTGTGAAAGGGGAATCAGGACATTCAGTGATTTTACCAGGTTCACGCTTGATATCAGTAGCATACCAGAATTGAAAAGGATTTCCCATTTACCGGTTATTGCAGACCCGAGCCATGCCTCAGGCAAAAGGGAAATGGTCCTGCCCCTTTCCCGGGCTGCAATTGCTGCTGGTGCTGATGGTGTGATTGTGGAAGTTCATCAGAATCCGGAAAAGGCATTATCTGATGGTCCGCAATCACTATATATTCAGATGTTTGAGAAATTGATGGCTGAATTGAAAAAGATTGCAGGCATTATTAACAGAGAAATCTGAAAGGAGGTAGTCTATGATCGTTACAATGTCTTCAAATGCCCGGGTTGAAGAGATAGATCTGGTCAAGACGAAAATTGAGGAACTTGGCTATCAAACCAAGGTCTTCAGGGGTGAAAGAAAGAGTGTTATTCATGTTATTGGTGTAACAGACAGAGATAAATTGATAAAAATAATAGAACCTTTGCCCGGTGTTGAGAATCTTATACCGATATTAAGTCCTTATAAACTTGCGAGCCGGGAATTTCACCCTGAGAATACAGTAATCAGCATTAATGGCAAATCCATAGGTGGAGATACAGTCGCAATAATCGCCGGACCCTGTTCGGTTGAATCTGAAAGTATCATGTTGGAAATTGCGCAACTGGTTAATGAAGCAGGTGCCCAATTTCTCAGGGGTGGTGCATATAAACCACGCAGTTCTCCCTACAATTTCCAGGGTCTTGGGGAAAAGGGACTTGAGATTCTTGCCCGGGCACGGGAAAAGACTGGATTATCAATTGTTACTGAGGTTCTATCAGAGATTGATGTTCCTCTTGTGCATAAGTATGCTGATGTGCTACAGATTGGAGCAAGAAATATGCAAAACTTTCCACTGCTGAAGACAGTGGGTAGGTTCAATAAACCAGTGCTCTTAAAAAGGGGAATGTCGGCAACGATTGAAGAATGGTTAATGGCTGCAGAATACATACTCTCTGAAGGCAACCCCAATGTGATTCTCTGTGAAAGGGGGATCAGGACATTTGAGACTTATACCCGCAATACCCTTGATATCAGTGCTGTGCCTGTGGTAAAGCGCTTTTCCCACTTGCCCATAATCATTGACCCAAGTCATGCCTCAGGTGAATGGCGTTATGTCAGTGCACTGGCAAAGGCGGGTATTGCTGCGGGTGCTGACGGAATAATTGTTGAGGTCCATTCTGATCCAGCAAATGCCTTATCTGATGGTAAACAATCAATCAAGCCTGAACTCTTCAAGACCATGATGGACGAATTGAAAAAAATTGTTGAGGCAATAGGCAGGAAATTATGACTAAAAGCAAGGTCATCTTATATTATCAGGGTGAGCATGGTGCTTTCAGTGAAATGGCAGGTCAGTATTTTTTCAAAGAGCCGGTCTGTAGTCTTGGAAAGAGTGATTTTGAGGGTGTGGTATCGGCATTGAATAGTGATGAAAATTGTTTTGGCGTATTGCCGATTGAAAACTCCCTGACCGGTAGCATCCACAGCAATTACGACTTACTTCTGAAGTATAATCACTGGATCATCGGTGAGGTCGTGCTCAGAATTACCTATAACCTTTTTGCCATTGATGAGAATGCTACAATTAGAGAAATCTGGTCTCATCCAGTAGCACTTGAACAGTGCAAATGCTTTCTGCAAAATAATTTAGGCTACAGAGTTCTCTCATTCTTTGATTCTGCTGGTGCCGCGAAGATTGTTAAAAATGAAAACAGATCCGATGTTGGCATTATTGCCGGACCACATATCGGTGATATATATGGGCTGAAAAGGGTCGCTGAAAGAATTGAAGATAATCCCATGAACTTCACGCGTTTTTTGATTCTTTCCCGGGAAAAAAGGATTTATGCTGGTGATGATGTAAAGACTTCCCTGGTCTTTGGTGTGAAGAATGAGCCGGGTATACTGTTCAGATGTCTGAGTATCTTTGCCCTGCGTAATATTGACCTTTTAAAGTTAGAATCCAGACCCATTATTGGCAAACCCTGGGTAGCATTCTTTTATATTGACTTTAAGGGAAGTATTGCCGAAGAGAAATGTGCTATGGCTATTGAGACATTAAATCAGGTTGCTGTCTATTTCAGACTGCTGGGTAGTTATCGTGTAATAAAAGGGGAGAGCAATGGATCTTGTAATAAATAAGCCAGAAAAGGTTTGTGGAATTGTGAATGTCGGCGGTGATAAATCTGTTACGCATCGGGCATTGATTATCAGTGCCATTGCTGAGGGCAGGACAAGAATTTTCAATTATTCAAGGTCTAAGGATTGTCAGTCCACTGCTGAATGTCTTCGCAAACTTAGTATAGATATTGAAAGGACAAAAGAATGCTACATAGTGAAAGGCAAGGGTCTTTATGGATTTAAGGAACCAGAAGATGTGCTTGATTGTGGAAATTCTGGAACAACAATGCGGCTTCTTGCTAGTTTGCTTGCAGGCAGGGATTTCTTTTCTGTGCTTAGCGGTGATGGTTCGTTAAGAAATAGACCAATGAAGAGGATCATTGAACCGCTGACACTTATGGGTGCAAAAATCTATGCAAGAAAAAATGGTCTTGCGCCACTTTGCATTGCACCGGCAAGATTGAAAGGCATTGACTATATAATACCTGTTGCAAGTGCTCAGGTAAAGTCAGCACTCATGCTTGCCCTGCTTTATGCAGACGGATTGGGGGTGATTGAAGAATCTTCAGAAACTCGTGACCACACTGAACGCATGTTTGAGGCATTTTCCATTAGCTTCAAGAAAACTGGCAACCGGATTGAGGTATTCTCGGGTCAGCGATTTAATGGCATTGATGTTAATGTTCCCGATGATATTTCTTCTGCTGCATTTTTTCTTACTCTTGGTGCCATTGCCCATGATTCTGAGATCGTTATCAAAGATACTGGTATCAATCCTACACGCACAGGCATTATTGAGATACTCCAGCAAGCTGGTGCAGGGATTGAGATGCTCAATAAAAGATCCTTCGGCAATGAACCAGTTGCTGATATAGAGGTTTCTGGTTCAGAGATTAAACCATTTATGATTGAAAAAGAAATTGTTCCCAGATTGATTGATGAAATTCCGGTTCTGGCAGTTGCTGCAACCCAGGCAAAGGGCACTACGATTGTGAAGGATGCAAGAGAACTCAGGGTAAAGGAAACAGACCGGCTCAGGGTGATTGTGCAAGAATTGAAGAAAATGGGTGCCAGGATAGAAGAGCGCGAAGATGGTTTTGTTGTTGAAGGCAGAACACAACTTATAGGCGCAGTCTGCGATAGCCATAATGACCACAGGATAGCAATGGCTCTGGCAATTGCAGGATTGATTGCCGAGGGCGAGACTGTGATAAAAAATGCTGAATGCATCAATATTTCATTTCCGGATTTTATCAGTGTGCTTGAGGAGGTATGTGGTGAAGATGCTATTGCCACACGATTTTAATACGAGAAAAGTGCGCTACAAAATTTCGCCAGTCTGCGCATTTGAACTATTATACAAAAACGAACCCTGTGCTTTTTTGTATGAATCACTTGAGCAGAAAGGAGAAAGAGGCAGGTATTCATTTATCGGTGCAAAACCATTTATGACCATCAGGGCAAAAGGTAATGAAATACTGATAACTGAACCAGCAGGGCAGACCCGATTGAAGGATAATCCATTTATGTTTCTGCGCAAAATACTCAACACTGCGAAAAGATTTCCCCACCGCCATTTTTTTACTGGTGGTGGAGTAGGTTATGTGGCTTATGATGCCATAAGATATTTTGAAAAAATTCCTGATAATAGTCCTGATGAACTAAATATTCCAGACCTGTATTTTATCTTTCCTGAAGAATTGATTGTCTTTGACCACAAAGACAAATATGCTTGGATTATTGGATATAATAATAGTATCAAGCGAGTTGATTATATCTGCAGTCTTTTATTAAACAGCGAGTGCAAAAATCAAACCAAGATATACAGAGAGAAATGCCCAAAGATTAGTTCCAATTTTAACCGGCAATCGTTTTATGCTGCAGTCAGAAAAGCAAAAGAATACATCCTTGCTGGTGATATTTTTCAGGTCGTTCTTTCCCAGCGATTCAAGATTACGATAAATAAGCCTGCTTTCAATATTTACCAGGCACTGCGCATTACAAATCCATCACCTTATATGTATTATCTGAATCTTGAAGATATTAAGATTCTTGGTTCATCACCGGAAATTCTTGTGAAACTCAAAGGCAACTCTGCTCTTTCAAGACCTCTTGCAGGTACAAGAAAACGGGGGAGAGGTCCTCAGGAAGATAAAATGTTTGAAAGAGAATTACTAAACGATGAAAAAGAGCGTGCCGAACACATCATGCTCGTTGACCTTGCCCGCAATGACCTGGGCAGGGTCTGTATGCCAGGCAGTGTCAGGACAACTGAGTTAATGAAGATTGAAAGGTATTCGCGGGTCATGCACATTGTATCAAATATCAAGGGCAGGCTAAGAGATAACTTTGATGCGATTGACCTCTTTTTCGCTACTTTTCCAGCCGGCACTGTGTCTGGAGCACCAAAGATCAGGGCAATGGAAGTAATTGATGAATTAGAACCTGTGAAGCGGGGATTATATGCAGGCGCAATTGGCTATTTTGATTTTAGTGGCAATATGGATTTTTGCATTGCCATAAGGATAATTCTGATTAAAGATTCTATCGCATATCTTCAGGCAGGTGCTGGCATTGTTGCGGATTCAATCCCGGAAAATGAATACAACGAGACATTAAATAAAATGAAGGCTTTACTAAATGCACTGGAGATTGTATGATACTATTGATTGACAATTATGATTCATTTGTTTATAATCTTGCTCAGTATCTTGGTCAAATGGATGAAGATTTGATGGTCTTTAGAAATGATGTAATAACAATAAGGAAAATCAAAGAAATAAATCCTGGTTACATTGTGATTTCACCCGGTCCCAGAACGCCAGTTGATGCCGGTATGACCTGTAGAATTATTGAATACTTTGCGGGAAAGATTCCGATACTGGGAGTGTGTCTTGGCCATCAGGCAATCGGCTATGTATTTGGTGGAAAGATAATAAGGGCAGATAAAGTAATTCATGGCAAGACATCTGTCATATATCATGATAATCAGACAATATTCAGAAATATCAAAAATCCATTCTTTGCAACGCGGTATCATTCACTGATGGTGGAGTCAAGTAGTTTGCCTGACTGTTTAAACATAACTGCCTGGACCAAAGATAAAACAATAATGGGACTAAGGCACAAATCTTTTCCAGTTGAAGGCGTGCAATTTCATCCTGAATCAATCCTGACTGAATGCGGCAAAAAAATCTTGAAGAATTTTTTAAGGTTTTATAAAAGGGGGTAATTTGCATATTATAGAATATAAAGGTCTCAAAGACAGATTTTTTGCTTGTGATAAAAAGCTTGCTATTAAGTCAGTGCAGACAATAATTGAAGATGTCAGAAAATATGGTGATAAGGCTGTGACAAAATATACGAAAGAATTTGATAGAGTCGTTTTGAACCAAATCCGGGTTGGTGCTGGAGAGATAAAAAGGGCATTTCAAAAGGTTGATCCTGGGTTACTAAATGCACTCAATACAGCGAAATTGAATATTGAAAGATTCTCGCGATATCAATTAAGACAACTCAAGGACTTTAAGGTCCGGATAATACCTGGTGTTGTTGCAGAACAGCATGTTATTCCAATAAACAGAATCGGTATCTATGTACCTGGGGGTAGATTTCCGCTTGTCTCCACGGTCTTGATGTGCGGTGTTCCAGCGAAGATTGCCGGTGTTAAAGAGATTGTCCTGTGTTCACCACCAAGTTTCAACAATTCTATCCATCCCGCAATACTTGCTACAGCAAGGTTGATTGGAATTTCTGAAATCTACAGGATTGGTGGCGCTCAGGCAATCGCAGCCCTTGCCTATGGCACTGAGACCATATGGCGCGTTGATAAGATAGTGGGTCCGGGCAATGTCTATGTTACAATGGCGAAAAAATATGCGTATGGTGATGCGGGTATTGATTTTATTGCCGGACCCAGTGAGATATTGATTATTGCCGATGATACGGCTGAACCAGGGATCATTGCTGCAGACCTATTGAGTCAGGCTGAGCACGACATAGAGGCAATTCCTGTGCTTGTTACAACTTCACATAGACTTGCACAAAGCGTGAATATTGAAGTTGAAAAGCAATTAAAGAGATTGAAGACAAGTGAGATTGCAAATAAATCCCTTAATAAGAACGGCTTAATTATTCTTGTTAGAAACCTTGAGCAGGCGATTGAATTCGCCAATAAAAAAGCACCCGAGCATCTGGAATTGCAGGTCAGGAATCCGGGCAGGTATATCAATCAATTGAGGAACTACGGTTCGCTTTTCATTGGTCCTTACTCGGCTGAAGTTCTGGGCGATTACTGCGCAGGCATAAATCACACCCTGCCGACTGGTGGTTCAGCGCGATATACTGGTGGATTGCACATAAAGGATTTCTTAAAACTCCAGACGGTTTTGAAGGTGAACAAAAAAGGTTTTAAAAAAATCAGCCCGATTGCCGAACAACTTGCACAACTTGAAGGACTCTCCGGCCATTTGAACTCCATCCTCATACGACATATTTAGTTACCCCAATCTTTCTGGTCTATTTAGTCTTTTTGGTCCATCTGGTTTCTTTAGTCTATTTGGTTGCTTTGGTTTGTTTTTCTGTTGGGGTCTCATACTTGTTCGCCCCGTTAGATATGAAATATCTAACCGGGGTCATCCTGAATTCATTTCAGGGTCTCTCTTTTACTTTGAATTGTCCGCCATTTTGTGTGGCGGTCGCTCCTCCTTGACACTGGTTTACAATTGAATAGAATACGAAATGCGCAGAAATAATCTGTTGTCTGAATCAGTTAGGAACGCAGATATGGTAGGAGAACACACTCATGGATACAAAAAAGAACAAACCTATTTCTGATAATAGAGATTTTAGCGGTTACAATAATCTGTTAGGTTCAATTGGTGCATTACTGGAGTCTGCAAGAAAAAAAGTCGCAAGAAACATAAATACTATTCTTGTTGAAACATACTGGCGTGTAGGGGAAAAAGTTATTGAGTTTGAGCAAAAAGGGAAAGAAAGAGCGGACTATGGGAAAGAACTTCTCAGGATGCTGTCAAAAGATTTAACGATTAAATATGGTAAAGGTTTCAGTAGAAGTAATCTTCAATATATGCGATTACTTTACTTGAAATATCCAAAATGCCAGACACTGTCTGGCAAATTATCATGGAGCCATTAGGTTGAGCTTTTAACGGTATCAGACGATTTAGCGAGGCCATTTTATGAAAATCAATGTATAAAAGAAAACTGGTCTGTTCGGGAACTTAAAAGGCAGATAAATTCTATGTTATTTGAGCGACTTGCATTAAGTAAAGATAAGAAAGGTGTATTAAAACTTGCAAAAAAAGGCCAGGTTGTGGAAAATGAGGAAGATATTATCAAAGATCCCTATATTCTTGAATTTCTGAAAATTCCGGAAAAGTATCAATATTCAGAGAAAGAATTGGAACAGAGATTGATTGATAACCTTCAAATGTTTCGGGCGGCAATGGGCTCAAATCTTCACAATTCACAAATTGGACATTGCGCCGTAAACTGATGATTAATTAGGGGAAGCATTAGGGTCAGATCTTTGCATGTTGCATTACAGTTGACACAGGAAAAAGAAATGCGGATGTGGTGTCACCTATCAAATAATTGCATTCCAGAAAATTATCAGCATTGTTTCCTAACCTTGACAAGAAGGAAGTTGTTAGTACAATGTGCTGTAGGGAAGTCGTATGCGAATGAGAAATGAGGTTTTGCAAATATCAGTAAGTGATGCTATTGTTCCAGTTGATGAAGCAAATAACCAGTGGCACATTGCACATAATGTAGAATGTAGAGATTTGACCCCAGGAGGCAATGAGATTTGACCCCAAGAGGCAAAAAGTTCCTACCTTTGTTATACTGTGAAGTTGAAGGGGAATGAGGAAGATGGTGAGGAGTAATCCAATAGCAGTTATTTTTACTGAACCTGAAGAAAGGAGAGGGCGTGACCCTTTGGGTTTTTTAGCCTTACTAGGCAGAAAAAGAGAAGAAATTTTGCCAGGTACAACAGGCTCTACATCAAAAGCATGGTATTACTTGATATGTTACATATATGACAGATTGAAAGACTGTGAAAAAAATAAAGTATTATTCAGGAAAAAATTAGATGTTCTATTTTTGAAGTCTAATTTGGGTGGAGATGAAACACGTATAATTGGTAGACAAAAGAAAAAATTATTTAAACAGAAAAAATTGAAAAAAATTTTGAAGCATTGGATAAAAACGACATCTTACGACTACTACTGGGCGAGTTATAAAAGATTATTCAAAGACAAGAATGCAGAGTCAGCGCCGATTGATGTTTATATAATTAGAGAATGTTCAAAATATAATAAACTAAAATCAATAGACTATTTAATGCTTAATAAAAACCATCGTAAAATAAAGGAGTGGCTAAAAAAATATTTAATTCCAGCAAATAAACAAAACAAATTAAATCAATTTTACAACCATTTTGTTAAGAAACATAAAAATGCTAAAGATAAAGAAGAGTTAATTAGAAACGCTTTTATTAAAAATATATTCAATTCACAAAAAAGGGATGATGCTCTTAAAGATATTCCTGTAATTGAAGCGTTTCTCTGGGCTTATGAGGCTATATTTAAGATAGTTTTGAATCTTATAAATAGGCGAAAATATAGTCCTAATAATATTACATCAAAAACCTTTAATTGTGGAGAAGCGAGAAAATTTTTAAAGAACTGGAATAAAAAACTGGAAAATATGGAAGATAGCGAGAAAACCAGTGAAGATAGCGATATTAACATAGATACCTCTAAAGATAGGCCTCCTAACTCTAAAGTATTTGACTTTAATAGAGAATTGACTGATTTAATTAGCTTTGTAAATTACATAAAAAGCAGGCATGGTGATGTTTTTGAGGAACTTAAAAAAGAACTTGGGACTTGGGTTGATGGTTCAGGTAGCTCACTTTGTGATAAAATATTGCAACATCATTTTGAACTAAAGCAGGTATCTGTATTTATTAAGAAAAACAAAAAAGGTGAGTGGGCATTAACTACCGTTGGGGAAAAAAACCGTAATTTACCATATTTTCCAAAACATTATTATGGTATTTTAAGTTATATGTATCTTATTGATGATATTGAGAAATAGAGGAGATATGTATGTCAGCACAGTCTTTTGAAAAATTTATTTTGGAAAAGATCCAGAAAGATACCTTTAGAAAATTCTTAATCTTTACATACAGTGTTGATAAATATGGGTTGAATTTTATTAGGGACAATTTATATTTTAAAGGTAAAGGTATCATTTTTGTCGGTGACAATGGGGACTTCAGAAAAATAAGAAAGTTAAAAAAAGAAAACATCTATGTTATTCAAGTTGAACTGAGAAACAATTATCAGTGTCATTGTAAGTTATATTTATTTGAAATATCCCCCCAAAAATATATTCTTATAATCGGTTCTGCCAATTTAAATCAGAATAGCTTTACCGAGAATCGGGAATTTGTTGCCTGTTTTGATTCAGAACAGAACCCGAAGATTTTTGCCCAGGTGGCTGAATTTCTTGAAGAGCTTGAAGAGTTTTTATTTTTGAATAATCCAGAAAAAAAGAAATTTTACAAAGACTTTTACTCAGGATTAAAAAAATGTGGGAGTAACCAAAATAAGAAAAGTGACTGTAAATTTATTCATTCTCTTAATAGACCAATAATAGAACAGTTAAATTCAAGCAAAATTACAAAAGTTGTTTCTCCGAGTTTTGACCATTACACTAATATATATGAACGATATCAAGGAAGATTTAAAATACAAGCAATATATACCGCCGGTAAAGTTGTAGAAACTTATAGTATGGATTTATTATCTGAAATTAATAAAATAAAAAAGAAAAGAGAAATCCGCCATTTGCATGGCAAGTTCTACGAATTTGATGATGGAAGAAAAATGTTTGGTTCACCTAATTTTACAACGGCTGGACTTTGCGGATGCTGGAAAGACCAGACGGGAAATCTTGAGACCGCCATCATTTACAAAAATGGACCATCAATAGAAGAGCTGATTAAAGAAGCTGATGATGTTGATAATTTTGAATCAATCTGCCCATCTACAGTTGACAAAGATTCCGAAGGGAAATTGTTACTTATTGATGCTTATCATAATGAGATAGTATTCAAAGAAAATGAAAAGAAAAAAATATCCATTCATATAGAGTTTGCCGAAGTTTATCAGGGAAACTTTGAATTGAAATTGAAATATAACAATATTAGAGAAGTAAGCCTTGTAAGAAAAGATAGTTCAGTAAATAATTCAGAATTTGAAGCAGAAACAGACCGGGAGATTGTATACAATGAGTACAAAGAGTTAATTGAAAGTGTAGATGCACAGGTCATTCTTAAATATGATAATAAAGAAGAAGAATGTGGGCTAACCATTTCCAGAATCGTAAATCAATGCTTTAGTGGAGAAAAAGTTCCTGAAAATGTTGACCCCCTTGATATACTGATTAAAGAGCGAGTTTCCATTAAAGATAATAACATTGATAAAGAGAAAAATAAAAAAGAACCTGGCAGAAGGAATAATAGTGAAGCTAACTGCGAAACTAATATTAGCCAATACCATGATTATTCAGCCCGAATTCTTCAATCAAAAATGAAAATTATCAAAAAGTCTATATCAAATGGAGAGAAAAGTTTGGTGGACACTATATGTAAAGGAATAAAAGGGTGGGATTCTTATAAAAATGCAGAGAAGCTATTTATTTTATCAGTTTTAAAAGATATTGTGAATAGAAAAAATTGGGGAGATTCAAAAAAGGAGTTAGATAACATATACAATGAGTTTAAAAATAAAGTTGAACTAAAAGATCCTGAACGGCAAAATAATGGTAAAGAAAGTAATATAAAGTTGAAGACATTAAAGAAATTAGAATTAACTAAGGAACAGAAAGACCTCGTTAATAGAGTAATGAAAGATTTTTATGGCAAACACAAGGGCGGGGTATTAATTGCCGACCGTGTAGGCAGTGGTAAGTCTTTTGAAGCACTTGAGATAATCAGACGAATTGTTTCCAAAAAAGGGCTGAAAAGGTGTGCAATTTTTGCACCAAGATATCTCATTTCTGAGTGGAAAGCGGATGAATGCAATAAATTTTCTAATAATAAACAAGTATTTTGCAATGATTACGAGAAATGCAAAGAGGAAAAAAATGATGCTAAATTTATTATCAGTTATCTAAACAACTGTATAAATAAAAATGATATAAGAAATTTGAGTCGTAATGAGTTATTGACGAAGCTCAAAATTAATAAAAATTTAATAGATAAACTTGGGCATATCTATAAATATGTTTTTATAAAATGGAATGATTTAAGAAAAGACAAAAAGGTGCTTGATTTCTTTCTGAATGCCCAGGAATGCTGGGAAAAAAGCGAAATTCAGAGAAATGGAATAAATCTTATAAGCATAAGCCAGATGAAAAAATTTAAGAAAGCAAGATTAGACATCGCTGTTGTTGATGAGATACAATATTTAAAAGGTGGAACACCGGCACGCTATGGTGCCTTTGAAAAAATAATCAAATGCAGCCCAGGTAAGCTATTTAGAATCTTTCTTTCAGGAACACCTTTTGAGACAAATGTACATTATGAGGCTTATAGAATACTCAGGTTATTATTGCCCAAAAAAGAGCTTGAAAAAATTCGTGTAAATCCCAATGATTTAAAAGACAAAAATGAGTTAAAAGGAGTATGCGAAACGCTTTATAATATATATGATTGTCTTAAAAAATTACATGAACTAATATACACAACAAAGAAAGCAAGAGAACCAGAAGAAATCGCTAAAAAATTAATGAAAATATATATTCTTGCAGACTTAAAACATTCATTTGATGTAAAGCAAGAAGATGACAAAAAAATAAGAAAAGAACTTGAAAAATCTAAACACGAAAAAGGACTTGATGAGTTATTGAGGTATTTTATGGTAAAGCAGAGACCTGAAAAATTGCCATACAAGACATCTGGGGTGTTTGCAAATGAAGATAGCTGGGTGAAATGCATTTTCGATGAAAATTCACTTTTCAACACACTAAACCTCAGGGCAGAATTGTATTGCCGAGAAAAGAAAGAGAAAAACATAGATAAAGTTAAGGCTGCTCCTGTAGAAGACCTTATAAGATTTACATCTGCGCTATACCCATTTAGTAAGGAGAAAAAAAAGATAGAAAAACAGATAATAAAAGATTTTGATTTAAATCTTTCATCCTGTAAGAATAAAGAAAAAATTTTTGACATTAAATATCACCCTAAATTTTGGGCTTGCATTGAAGAGATAAAAGAACAATGTAGTGATAAATCACAGGGTATTTTGGGAGAAAGAGTTGTAGTATTTTGTCATCATATTGCAACAGCAAAGTATCTAAGAGACCGTCTGAGAGAATTCTTTGATAAAGGAGATTTAAATAAGAACCCTGGTCAAAATACAAAAAGGAGTTTAGGTAAGATTTGGTGGAACAGATTAACTAAAAAAAACAAAAATGTTAAACGCAAAAGAAAGGAGATTATTAAAATATTAGGAAAATATGCAAATTTTATGGAATTATCAGAGGAAGACTTGCAAAAGAAAGATGCTACCAATCTTGACCCAAAATCAGTATACCATTTTAAATTTGCTGAGTGTTTTAACTACCCACGCAGGAATAAGAAACATGTGAATCATATTAGAGATATTAAATCATATTTTAACGACCCTGAGAAACTATTTCCAAGGGTTCTTATATTTGTTAAAAAAGGAACAAATGGGATTAATATTCAGAGAGACTGTAGAAAACTAATTCATTTTAATCTCGATTTTAACCCAGGTGTTCTTGAACAGCGAGAAGGAAGAATAAATAGACCGAACCATAAGCCTGGAATGATCGTAATCAAAAGCATCGTTCTGGAAAATAGTTATAATGGCGAGATACTTGCGCGAGCAGTCTTTAGAATGAAATTAATAGATTTAATCGGTGCATTTGCCCCATTCTGGTGTGAAGAAAACATTGGAGTTCTGGTTGAGCAAATCTTTTCTGAAGGGGAAGGAGATATAAGGAAATATTTGAGGGAAGTAGGTAAAGAAATAGATAATTTGCAAAAGAACTGGGGAGTTATTGATAAGGAGCATATTGGAAAAGATAAATGGAAGAAAAGGGTTACATTTAGATACCTAACGAAATATACTATAGACCTATGATAGAGGTTGACGGTTCATTTTTCTTGATTCATTGGGGTTCCCTATATTATAATTTAAATGTAATTATTTAATTTCTGGTGGAGTTGTGTAGTGGTGCCATTGAGGTCTTGACTTTTTTGAGGATTTTGGGTATAATATAAAAGAAAGGAGGTTGCAATGGCATTTTTTCTAATCACCTTACCACCAATGCCCAAGGATCAGGTAATGAACAGCTGATCAAAGGTTATAAATGCTTCCGTGGGAAGCAGTGCACATATGGATCGGGCTTATATTGACGATAAAACTGCACAGGCAATATGTTGCTGGAGTGCTCCTGATCAAAAGACAATAGAAGACATTTTTGACAAGGCTCAAGTGAAGCCTGAGTCCATAAAATCTGTGACTGTGTACAATATTTAATGGTTTAACCCGTATTATTCATGCTATTTTTTGCCAAATTCGTTCAAATGCAGTCCCAGAGTGGATTTACCCCGTTGGATAGTAAACATCCTACGGGGTTTACAGCGTTTTTCAGTAAGAGAAATTTTTGACACGCTGTTTTTCTCTTTTTGTCATTACGAGGAGCGAAGCGGTTGCGAGGCGAAGCCGAAGCAAACCTCTAATGGGATTCCTCGTTTTCACTCGGAACAGGCTCCGCAATCTCATTTTTTATCGAACAATTCAGCGATTGCCACGCCCTTGCCGTAGGCAAGGGCTCGCAATGACACTGAGTATGAATAATACGGGTCAGGTCTGT
>FWPU01004641.1_pt1 | contig 31623 bp, 27 predicted proteins | sample 2228361 | NCBI WGS metagenome assembly FWPU01 (sample SAMEA103939777, study PRJEB20133) | metagenome | reverse complement strand
CCACCGCCGGCGGCGCGTCGGCCAGCCCCACCCCCCTGCTGGACGCCACCAGGGCGGACATCGCCGAGGGCGCCCCCCCGCCCTTCGACCTCACCCTGCCCTCCGGCTGGCAGCAGGGCTTCGGCCTGCTCCCCGTGCGCGACCTGCTCACCAGCGGCCAGACCGGCGTGCCCGTCGCCATCTACACCGGCCCCATCCCCCAGCACCAGGCCGTCACCGGCTGGGTCGTGGTGCTCTGGGGCTTCCCCAGCATCAGCCCCAACCCCCAGCCGGACCTCTGGGCGGACGGCTTGCGCTTCCTGCGCGGGGCCTTGCTGGACCCCTCCTGCAACGTGGGGACCGACTTGCAGCGCTACTTTCAGGTCGGCGGGCGCGCGGACGCCACCGGGACCTTCTTCCAGGCCGTCGGCTGCCGGGGGGAGCCGGACACGGCGGGCTGGTTCGCCGGGCTGACCAGCCCCCAGGGCGGCAACTTCGTCTTCTTCGCCTATGCCGAGCCAATCGACGGCATCGAGGAGGCCACCCCCACCCTCCAGGCCATCCTCGATTCCATCGCCTGGCATCCCCTGCCTTCCCCCACCCCCACGCCATGAGCCGCCCGCAGCCGCCCCCCATGGGCCACGACCTCGACCGCCTGCTGGACGCCCTGCGCGCCCACGGCTACCGCATCACCACCCAGCGCTGCCTGGTGATGGAGGTGCTGCTGGCCCGCCACCCCGCCCACCTGAGCTGTGACGAGGTCACGGCGGCCCTGGCCGCGCGCGGCGTTGACGTGGACAACGCCACGGTCTACCGCATCCTGCAATGGCTCAAAACCGTGGGCCTGGTCGCCCAGACCGACCTGGGAACCGGCCACGACACCTACTCCTGGGTCAGCGACACCCCCCACCATCACCTCATCTGCCTGCGCTGCCACCGCATCATCGAGGCGGAGGATGCCCTCTTCGACTCCCTGCGGGCCGCCCTGCGGGAGCGCTATGGCTTCCAGCCCCGCATCGAGCACTTCGCCATCTTCGGCCTCTGCCAGGACTGCGCCGCCCAATCCTCACCCGACCGCTGAGCCTGCCCCCGCCGCTCAGGCCCGCTCCGCCACCACCCGCCGCGCCCGGTAGCCCTCCAGGTACGCCCCGTCATGCTCCCGCAGGAACCGCTCCGCCTGCTCCACCAGCTCCCGGTTGCCGATGAAGAGCGGCACTCGCTGGTGCAGGTCCTGCGGCTGTAGCTCCAGGATGTCCCCCACCCCGTCCGAGGCGTAGCCGCCCGCCTGCGCCGCGATGAAGGCCAGCGGCTGCGCCTCGTAGGACAGCCGCAGCTTCCCCTCCGGGCGCTTGCTGTCCCCCGGATAGAGGAAGATGCCCCCCGTCAGCAACGTGCGGTGGAAGTCGGTCACCAGGCTCCCGATGTAGCGCTGCCCCATCGGCTCGCGCTCCGCCTCGTCCAGCCCTTGCAGCCACCGCACAAAACGCCGCACCCCCGGCGTCCAGTATTTCTCGTACCCCTGGTTGACGCTGTAATACTTGCCCGGCGAGGGGATGCGGATGTTCGGGTGGCTCAGCAGGAACTCCCCCACGCTGGGGTCCAGCGTGAAGCCGTGCACGCCCTGCCCCGTGCTGTAGACCAGCATCGTGCTGGAGCCGTACACCACGTAGGCGGCGGCCACCAGCCGGTAGCCCGGCTGCAACACGTCCTCCAGCGTCCCCCGCCGCCCCGGCGACACCTTGCGGTGGATGGCGAAGATGGTCCCCACGGAGACGTTCACGTCGATGTTGGAGGAGCCGTCCAGCGGGTCGTAGACCAGCGCGTAGCGCCCCCCCGTCAGGTGATGGTCGGGGATATGCAGCAGGTCGCCGTGCTCCTCGGAGGCCATCACACACACCCGCCCCGTGTGGTCGTTCATGCGGAAGATCACGTTGTGGGCGAACACGTCCAGCTTCTGCTGCACCTCGCCGTGCACGTTCTCGCTGTCCGTGGCCCCCAGGATGTTGGCCAGCCCCGCCCGCGTCGTCTCCCGCGCGATCAGCTTGGCCGCCAGGGCGATGTCGTAGAGCAGCCCGGTCAGCACGCCTGTCGCGGCGGGGTGCTGCCGCTGCTGCTCCAGGATGTGGCGCTCGATGGTGATCAGCGTCGGCTGGGGTCTGAGTTCTGGAACGGTCATCAGGCATCCCCCTTCATCTTCCACAAACTATACAAAACCTGTTGTGCAAGTTTACCCCACACCGCCCCCAATGCGCCATTGGCTACCGCATTCGTCCGCATTGCCGTCCGCCTCTCCCCCGCCACGGCTAGCCCGCCGGCGGCGAGGCCGTCCGCAGCCGCTCGCTGACCCACCCCGCCGCCGGATGACCGACCTCCTCCAGGCGGGCGATCACCCCCTCCACGTCGTAGGCCACCCGCCGCATCGCCACGTCTGCCCTGCCGCCCTCAAAGGTCACCAGCGCGTAAGCCGCCCGCTGGTCGCCGTCGAAGGGCAGCCCCACGCTGCCGGGGTTGACCATGCGCCAGCTCCCCAGGTCGCGGTCCATCGGCAGGTGCGTGTGCCCGCCAAAGGCCAGGCGGCCCTCGCGGTCCAGCAAGGCATCAAGAATCGCATCATCGGGGGTGTCCGGCAGCAGCACCATCTCGTCGTCCCCCGGCGCGGCGTGGAACCCCACCACCCAGCCGTAGCCCGGCGCTTCCACGGCCAGGTCGCCGCCCAGCCCGGCCAGGTACTCGGCGTCTTCCCCGCTGAGCTGCTGGGCGGTCCATTCGAAGTTGCGGTCGCGCGCGATCATCCCCGCCACCAGTTGGGGCCAGCTCTCCGCTGTGGGCTTCTGGTGGCTGGGCCGCGCCCCCGTCACCACGTAGCGGTCCGTGTTCCCCTGGATGACGCGCGTCTTCTCCTCCGGCAGGGCGCGGATGGCCCGCAGGCAGGCCACCGGCTCCGGCCCAAAAGCGGCCAGGTCCCCCAGCACCCAGACCTGGTCCGCCCCGCCCGCCGCCTCCAGATCCGCCAGCACGGCCTGCAAGGCCGCCAGGTTGCCATGAATGTCCGAAAGCACCGCCAGTCTCATCATCATGCTCCTTAAGTGACACAGAAAGTTTCACCATTGAACCCGCCGCAAGCCTCACCGCTTTAGCGGTAGAGGTCACGCTGTATTATACCCGCTGTGGCCGTCGCCCCCCCCGCAGGGGGCACATCGCCTGGCCCACAGAGGCAGGTTTTCCTCTTCCCGCTCCACTGCTCACCTCAAAAACATCCCACTTACCAACCCTAACCTAACCTGCGCAGTTTTCGCCTTGCCTGCCCTGTGCTATACTCGCGTTATGACCAACGAGACCGACCGCGCACACTGGGAAAGCCGACTCGCCCCCTGGCGGGCGCGGCTGCGGGCCTGGGGCCTGGAGGACCTGGCCGCCGCCCTCCTGGAGGCCGCCGAGCCGCTCAGCCTGCTGGGCGCGCAGGCCCTCTACCTGGCCCAGCCCGCCCTCGGCCTCCTGCTGCCCGCAGACGACGTGGGCCGCTGGGCGCGCCTGCTGGAGGACCCGGCCAACCTGGCCTGGCTGCGCGAGCGCTTGAGCCGCCCCGACCCGGACGGCCACGGCACCGAACAGGAAGCTTGACGCGATGACCCCGCTGATCAGCGCGCTGACCCTGTTGTTCCTGCTGCTGACCTTCGCCCTGCTGACGCTGGGGGCGCAGGTGCTCCGTCGGCAGCGCCGCTGGCAGTTCTCCCTGCGGCGCATCGCCGCCTTCCAGGCCATGCCCGTCGTCGTCGGCGAGGCCGTGGAGAGCGAGCGCCCCATCCATGTCTCCTTCGGCGGCAGCGGCCTGGGCGCGGAATCGACCGTCTCCGCCCTGGCCGTGGCGGACCTGCTCTACCCGCTGGCGGAGCGGCTCGCCGTCGCCACCCACCCGCCGATAATCTCCCTCAGCGACCCCACCGCCCTCGGCCTGGCCCAGGGCACGCTGCGCCGCGCCTACGAAATGCGCCGCAACCTGGTGTCCTTCCGCAGCACGGCGGCCCGCTGGTATCCGCAGGGGCCGCGCTCGCTGGCCTTCGCCGCCGGCGTGGCCGGGGCGCTGGCCGACGAGGACGCCAACATGAGCGCCGTCGCCGGGCGCTTCGGCCCGGAGCTGGCCTTCATCGGCGAGACCGCCGCCCGCTACGACCAGATGCTCTTCGCCCAGAGCGACCAGCTTGACGGCCAGGCCGTGGCCTGGGTCATGTCGGAGGCCCCCCTCATCGGCGAGGAGCTGTACGTGGCCGGGGCCTACCTCCCCCGCCGGCCCGCCGTCTTGCATATGAGCCAGCTGCTGGCTATGGACACCCTGCGCCTGCTGGTGATCGTCGCCATTCTGGTCACTGCCATGCTGGCCGCGGCTCAGCGCATGCTGATGGACCCCCGCATCCTGCTGGTCACCACCGGCGCGGTGGTGGCCGTGGTGGCCGTGGTCCTGGGCGTGGTCTTCCTCATCCGTTACCTGGGGCGAAGGAGGGGCTGAGGCGATGCGCCGTTTGCTGGCTGTGCTGGCCTCCAGCCTGGTGATCGGCCTGGGGCTGATCACCCTGTGGGGCCTTTTCCCTGGCTCTCCCGTGGCCCCTGTGGCGGCGGGGATGATCCAGTTAGCCGTCATCGTCGGCGCGGTGGCCGTCCTCATCGGCGTGCTCAATCTGCTGGGCGTGCACCTGCGCCGCGTCCTCAATACCGAGCCTGGCTGGCCCTACAGCCTGGTCCTCTTCTTCGCCACCCTGGCCGTTATCGCCATCACCCTCGTGGAGCGCCTGGGCCTGCTGCGCGGCCCTTCCCTCAGCAGCTTCCTCTTCAACGCCGTGCAGGTCTCCGTGGAAAGCGCCCTGGCCGGGCTGCTGGTCTTCTTCCTGGTCTATGCGGCGGCCCGCCTGCTGCGCCGCCGCGTGACCTGGGGCGGCCTGCTCTTCATCGTGACCCTGCTCGTCGTGCTGGTCGGCTGGATGCAGATACCGGCCCTCGGCGCGTTCAACGACATCAGCGCCTGGATACGCACCGTCCCTGCCGCTGCCGGGTCGCGGGGCCTGCTCATCGGCGTGGCGCTGGGCACGGCCACGGCGGGCGTCCGCGTCCTGCTTGGCCAGGACCCCAGCTACCGGGAGTAACGTGCCGTGACGGACGACCGCTCTTTCCCTGAGGACGAAAACCTGCCGGAGTGGCTGCGCGGACACATCCACCCGGAGCCTGAGGAGCCTGCCCAGGAGCAGCCGCCTGCGCCGGGGCCGGGCGCGCCCCCTCCGCCAGAAGAGGCGGAGGCCCCCGCCCCCCCCTGGGGCGCAGAGGCGGACCTGCCCCCCACCGGCGAGCTGCCCTGGCTGGAGGACGTGGAGCAGCCCCCCCCCGGGGCGCAGGAGCCGTCGGCGGCCTCCCTGGACGACCTGGGTGAGGACCTGCCCTGGCTCAAGCGGCTCTCCCCCCAGCCGGAGGAGCCGGGCGCGGCACAGGACGAGGAGCCTCCCGCCGGGGCCGGGCCGTCCATCACGGCCAGCGACGCCCCCCTGGCCGACTGGTTCGCCCAGGCTCCCCCGCCGCCCGCCGCGCCCCCCCCGGCGGATGCGCAGCCGCCGCAGGAGGCCGGGGACGAAGCGCCTCCCCCCGAAGAGGCCGTCCCCGCATGGCTGGCCGCCCAGGAGCCGCCCCAGCAAGAAGAAGCCCCCGGCCCCGAAACGGGCGGCGTGCCGGACTGGCTGGCCGGGGAGGTCCCCACCGGGGACGAGGAAGCGGGCGAGGCAGCGCCGGGGCCGGAGGCCATCCCCGCGTGGCTGGCCGGGGCGGAGGACCTGGCCGCCGAATTCGAGGAATTCGAGCACCCTGAGGAGCAAGAAGAACCCCCCGCCGGGGAGGACATCCCCGCCTGGCTGGCTGGCGTGGAGGACTTCGCCGCCTCCTTCCAGGAGCCTGCGGAGCCTGCCGAAGAGGGCCAGGAACTCCCCACCGGGGAGCCTGCCGGGGCCGCCCCCGACTGGCTCATCCGCGAGACGGACGAGCTGCCCCCCCCGGAGTCCTCCGATGAGGGCGGCCTGACTTACGAGGAGTGGGAGCAGCTTCAGGCCGAGGCCGGGCGCGAGCCGGACGAGACCGAAGCGCTGGCCGCCGAGGTCCCCGATTGGTTCGAGCAGATCGCCGGGGCGGAGCCGGGGGAAGAAGCCGCCCCCTCCCCGGCGGAAGCGCCGCCCCCCGCCGAAGCCGGGCCAGAGTTCGTCCCGGAGTGGTACCTGGGCCTGGAGGAACGCGACGCCTCCGAAGCGCCGGACTGGTTCAGCGACCTGGATTTCTCCCCGCAGGCCCTCACCGCCGAGCCTGTCCTGCCGGAGGAGCCGCCCCCCGCCGAGCAAGCGCCCGCCCCGCAGCAGGAACCCACCCCGCCGGAGTGGGTCGCCGAGTTGGAGCAAGCGGGCACTGGCCCCCTGTTTCCGGAAGAACCCCCCACCACCAGGGAGATTCCGGACTGGTTCGCCGAGGCCGCCGGCCCCACCCCGCCCACCGAGGCCGAAGTTCCCGACTGGTTCGCCGAGATCGAGCAGGCCGAGGCCCCGCCAGAACCCGCCGCCGAGGAGCCAACCGACTGGATCGCCGCCTTTGAGGAGGCCCCGGCTCCCCAGCCGCCCGCTCCCGCCCCGGCGGATGACCTCGCGCCGGGCGAGGTCCCCGACTGGCTGGCCGAGGTCGCCCCGGAGGACATGACCAGGCCCCCGGAGGAGGAAGAAGAGAGGCCGCTCAGCGCCGAGGAGCTGGTCGCCCAGGGCCGGGCGCTCGACGTGATGGACCTCATCGAGGAAGAGACCGGCGCGGAGCCGCTGGAGGCCCTGGGCGTCACGCCGGAAGTCGCCCCGGATGCCGCCCTGGTCGGCGAGCAATGGGCCAGGTTCGACCTGGACGACCTGCTCTCCGAGCAGGAAAAAGCCTTGCAGGAGGCCGCCGGGGAGCCGGGCGGCCCCGCCCCGTCCCCGGAGGACGCCGAGGGCCTGCCGGAGTGGCTCCTGGAGGCCAGGCCGGCCCATTATGGCCGTGGCCCCTCGGCGGTGGATATCGCCCTCCGCTCCCCGGAGACCCCCCTGGACGAATTGAGCGACCGCCTCAAGGCCTTGCGCCGCCAGGCGGAGCAGGCCGCCGCTGCCGAGTCCGCCGCCGCCGAGGCCGCCCCCCCCGCCGCCAGCCAGGTCTTGGCCGGGGTCACCGACGGCCTGGTCCCCGTGCGCGCCTTCGAGGAGCCTAACGGCCCGGAGGTCGCCACCGCCATCTCGCTGGATAAGGCCCAACGCGCCCGTGTGGCCGCCCTGGAGTCGCTCCTCGGCCTGGGCGCGCCCGCCGTGCAGTACGACGAGGCGGGCCAGCCGATCCCCCTCGACGAGGCCGTGGAGGCCGTCCGCATCCGGGAGGCCGCCCGCCGCGCCCGTGCCCGCAGCCGCCGCAAGCCGGACCGCCTGCTCCTCAGCCTCCTGCTCCTGGTCGCCCTGGTGCTGCCCTTCTTCCTGGACGTGTCCGCCTGGGTCCGCCTGCCGCAGGCCTCCCTCAGCGCGGAGCCGTTCGCCGCCCTGGAGGCGGCCATGCGCCGCCTGCGCCCCCGCGACCTGGTGCTCGTCGGCTTTGAGTACGGCCCCACCGCCGCCGGGGAGCTGGACGCCCTGGCCCAGACCCTGCTCACGCGCGTCCTGCTGGAGCAGGCGCGTCCCGTGGTCATCAGCACCAACCCGGCGGGCATCCTCCACGCCCGCGACCTGCTGGCTACCCTGGCCCAGGACCCCCTCCTGCTGGCCCGCCTGGGCCGCCCGCCGGACCGTCCGCTGACCATGCCCGCCGATTACGTCATCCTGCCCTACCTGCCCGGCGGGGTCGTCGGCCTGCGCGCCCTCACCGCCACCAGCACCGAGGTCAACGCCCTGGATCGCGGCTTCTTCGCCGTGGACCTCCAGGGCAACCCCACCGGCCTCAACGTGCGCTTCCTCCAGGTCTCCTTCGACCTGGTCCTCACCCTGGCCGAGCGGGCCGAGGACGTGCGCCTGTGGGTGGAGCAGGTCGGCGCGGTGGTGGACCTGCCGCTGGCGGCTGGCGTGTCCCTGGCCGCCGAGCCTGTCGCCCGCCAGTATGTCGACTCCGGCCAGCTTATCGGCCTGCTGGCCGGCTACCGCGACGCCTACAGCTACGACCGCGCCCTGCGGGAGGCCCTGCCGCCCGTCACCCCCCTGCCCCCCGGCAGCGGGGTGGAGGGGCCGTCCGACTCCGGCGGTGGGCTGGCCCTGCTGCCCACCCCCACGGTGGAGAGCCTCCTGCCTACCAACACGCCGCTCCCGGAGGGGCTGACCACCCGCGTGCCCTCGCCCACGCCCACCCTCACCCCCACCGGGACCCCCACCCCCACGCCTACCGCCACCCTGCGCCCCGCCCAGGCCACCGGCACCGCCCGCGCCCTGGACTCCGGCACGCCCACCCGGACGCCCCTGCCCACGCAGCGCGTCTTCGTCACCGCCACGCCGCTGCCGCCGGGCGCTGTCTCGCCCCGCCAGGCAGACCAGACGGCCACGGCCCAGGCTGAGGCGGAGCAGCAGGCCGCCCTGCCGCCGGGGCAGAGCTACGCGGACCGCCGCTGGTACAGCATGGGCGTGGGCGCGGTCATGGCGACCTTGCTCATCGGTCTGGGTGCGCTGGTCAACATTTTCCGCGCCGTTCGGCGCAGGGGGGAACCGTGACGCCAGAAACCCTGGATACCCTCGGCGGATGGGTCGGCTTCGTCCTGACCCTCCTGATCTTCAGCTACGTGCTGGCCGATAACTTCCTCTATCGGCTGTCCGTCTACCTCTTCGTCGGCGTGGCTGCTGGCTTCGCCGCCGTCGTCGCCGTGGAGGGCGTGCTGCTGCCCTGGCTGCGCGGCACGCTGCTGGCCCCTGCCCCCGGCCCCGGCCAGGTGATCCTGGGGGCCGTCCCCCTGCTGGTCGGCCTCCTCTTGCTCATGAAGGCCTCCCCCGCCCTCTCCCGCCTGGGCAACCTGGGCATGGCCTTCCTGGTCGGCATCGGGACGGCGGTGGCCGTGGTCGGCGCGGTCAGCGGCACCCTGCTGCCCCTGGTGGGGTCCACCGGGGCCGCCCTGGCCGACGACCTGATCAACGGCCTGGTCATCATCCTGGGCACCATCACCACCCTGCTCTACTTCCAATATCTGGCCGTCCGGCGGCCCGATGGCGAGGTGGTCCGGCCCTGGCCTTTGCGCCTGGCCGCCACCGTCGGCCAGGTCTTCCTGATCATGACCTTCGCCGCGCTCTACGCCGGGGCCATCCTCTCCAGCCTCACCATCTTCAGCGAACGGGTGGCCTTCCTGCTGGAGCGCGTCTTTGGCTGAGCAGAGCGCAGTCGTTTTTCGGGGGGCCTGGGGCCTCCTCCTCTGGAAAGGTGTGCCTCTATGCATGTGCTGATTACGGGCGGCGCTGGCTACATCGGCTCCGTGTTGACCGGTAAGCTGCTGCGCGAGGGCCATCGCGTCACCGTGCTGGACGACCTGCTGTGGGGCGGCGAGTCGCTCCTCGCCTATTTCCCGGACCCCCATTTCCGCTTCGCCAAGGTCAACGTCACCGATCCGGACGCCGCCCGCCCCCACTTCCAGGACATCGACGCCGTCGTCCATCTGGCCGCCATCGTCGGCTTCCCCGCCTGCCAGCAGGTGGGGGAGCAGGTCGCCCGCCTCTATAACGTGGAGGCCACCCGCCACGTCTACGATCTGGCGGACCAGGCCGGGGCCGGGCGCTTTGTCTTCGCCTCCACCTACAGCAATTACGGCGTCGCCAACGAGGGCCGGCCCGTGGACGAGACCTCCCCCCTCAACCCCCAGTCCCTCTACGCCGAGACCAAGATCGAATCGGAGCTGTTCCTGCTGGAGCAGGGGGCCGGTGCGCCCTGCGCCCCCGTCATCCTGCGCTTCGCCACCCTCTTCGGCATCTCCCCCCGCACTCGCTTCGACCTCATCGTCAACCAGTTCGTGCTGGAAGCCGCCACCAAAGGCGAGCTGATCATCTACCAGCGCGGCTACCATCGCTCCTTCATCCACGTGCGCGATACCGTGGAGGGCATCTACCTGGCCCTCACCGCCCCGCGCGACCAGGTGGCCGGGGAGGTCTTCAACGTCGGCTCGGAGCAGGGCAACAAGTCCAAGGATCAGATCGTGGAGCTGGTCGCCCAGGTCGTGCCCAGGGTCGCCGTCCACTACAAGGACCTCTCCTTCGGCGGCGACATGCGCGACATCAGGGTCAGCTTCGCCAAGATTCAGCGCGTGCTGGGCTTTCACCCCCAGGTCACAGTCGAGCAGGGCATCCAGGAGGTCTACCAGGCCATCCAGCAGGGCTGGATCAAAGACCCCCTCTCGCCCAAATACCGCAACGCCACCTTTATTGTGCAGTAGCGCCCACCGGGTCACCCATGTGCCACCGGATTCTGCTCCTCCTCACCCTCCTGCTCCTCGCCCTGCCCGCCCCCCTGGCCGCGCAGCAGCCCCCGCCTGCCTGGTGGTATTTTGCGGAGGTCGGGGAGCAGCTTGTCGCCTACACCCCAGACGGCGCGTCCGCCGAGGTGTTGCTCGCCAGCGGCCTGCAAGAGGGCGGCTCCGGCTGGCGGCTCGGCCCCGCCTCCGCCCTGGCCGTGCTCACGGTGGACGGCGCGGCGGGCCTCTACCACCTCACGCCGCAGGCCGCCCGCCCCCTGGCCTTCCTCCCCCCCGAGGGCCAGGAGCGCCCCGCCCTGTCCGGGCCGGGGGATGCGCAGGTGTTGGCCCGCAGCGGCCCCCATCTGGTGCTGGCCGGGCCGTGGCGGCTGCCCAGCGCGCCCGCCTACCTGGTCGACCTGGACGCCGGGACGGTCGAGCCGCTCTCCGGCCAGGTCGGCACGTTGCAGGCCCTGGGCGCGTGGGCCGTCTTCTCGGCGGATGGCGCCCTCCTCCGCTACCTGGCCCGCACCGGCCCGGACGCCGACCGCTGGACCCTGATCGAGCGCACCCTGGCCACTGGCCAGGAGCAGACCCGTTACACCCTGGAGGATGCCCTGCCCCTCGTCTCGCCGGACGCCCATGGCGAGCGCTGGCTGTACCGCACGCCCGATTCCGCCCGGCGCGTGACCGACCGCCTTATCTTCGCCGACGGGAGCGTGCAGACCCTTGCCGAAGACATCCCGGCGGCAGAAGCCCCCCAGCGCTTCCTCTTCCAGGACTCCCTGGTCACCTACCGCACGCCCTGCGCGGAGGACTGCCGCCTTTCCCTGGCCCCCCTGGACGGCGGCGATCCGGCTCACTTCCCGCTGCCCGCCCTGGAGGGGCCGCTGCAAATCCTCCACCGCCTCGGCCAGGCCCGCCTGCTGGCCCAGACCCAGGATGGCCCCTGGCTGCTGGAGGCCGGGGCGGAGCCGGTCCGCCTCGGCTTCTGGTCGCCGCTGGCGGGCGTGGTGGCCGTGCTCGCCGTCTCCCCGGACGGGCGCTATGTCCTGGCGGCGGCAGATAGCCCGGAGCAGGCCGCCGCCTACCGGGTGTGGGATGCCCAGGCCCGCCAGGTCGTCGTGCAGGTCCACACCGGCGCGGAGGCGGCGGCCTTTCTGGATATCGTCTATGATGTAGGGGGCTTCCTGCTCACCCGCCATCCGGTGGGCGAGACCACCCTCTACCGTTACGCGGACGGCGCTGCCATCCCCCTGCCCGGCGGGGAGAGCCGCCAGTTCTTCGCCGTGCCGCCGGATGGCGTGGCGCTGCTGGCCCAGCTCCGGGAGAGCGCCGCCCTGGAGCGCGGCATCTACCGCTTCGACCCCCTCGCCGACGCGGTGCAGCCGCTGCTGGCCGGGGGCAGGCCGCTCCCCTTGCGGGATGCGCAATGACGTTGTCGGGGGCCGGGGCCTGGCCTCGCCCCCCGCTGAGTTGCTGGTGATGAGCCTATGAGCGATCTCTTTGACCGGTTAAGCGCTGTCAATTCCTTCCTGGTGGCCGATTTCGGCAGCGTCAACACCCGCGTGGTGCTCATCGACCAGGTCGATGGGGCCTACCGCCTGGTGGCGCGCGGCGTGGCCCGCACCACGGCAGGCGAGCCGCTCCGCGACGTGGCCGTCGGCTTCTACCGCGCCCTGGCCCGCATCGCCGAGCAGACCGGGCGGCAGCTCCTGGAGGCCAGCGGCAACCGCGTGCTCATGCCGGAGCGCCAGAACGGCAACGGCGTGGACGCCGTGCTCGCCACCGCCAGCGTCGGGCGTCCGCTCCGCGTCGTCCTGGTCGGCCTCATGCCCGACGTCAGCCTCGCCAGCGGCCTGCGCGCCCTGGCCGGTTCCTACGTGGACGTGGTGGATACCCTCTCCCTGGCGGACATCCGCACGGAAGAGCGCCAGATCAACGACATCCTCGCCCACAAGCCGGACCTCATCTTCATCGTCGGCGGCACAGACGCCGGGGCGGAGGCCCCCATCCTCGGCCTGGTGGAGGTTGTGCGCCAGGCCGTCCAGATGGTCCCCCACAGCGCCCGCCCCATGGTCCTCTACGCCGGCAACCTGGCCCTCCAGGGCCGCGTGCGCGCCCGCCTGGAGGAGGTCGCCACCCTCTACGTGGCCGATAACGTCCGCCCCAGCCTGCTGGACGAGCAGCCCGGCCCCGCCCAGCAGGAGTTGGCCGCCGTCTTCGACCGCTTCAAGGCGCTGGGCCGGGGCGGCTTCGAGGAGATCAGCGAGCTGAGCAGGCTGGGCGTGCTGCCCACCGCCCAGAGCTTCACCAACGTCGTCCGCTACCTGGGGGAGGTGGCCGCCCCCAGGGACAACCTCGGCGTGCTGGCCGTGGACGTGGGCAGCGCCACCACTACCGTCGCCGCCTCTATCCGCCGCAAGCCCCACATCACCATCCGCAAGGACATCGGCCTCGGCCACAGCGCGGACGGCATCCTGGAGGCCACCACGCGCGATAACATCCGCCGCTGGCTCACCTGGGACGCCTCCGACGCCGAGATCGCCGATTACGCCTGCAACAAGACCCTGCGCCCCGCCACCGTCCCCATCACCGACCGCGAGCTGGAGCTGGAGCTGGCCCTGGCCCGCGAGGCCATCCGCGTGGCCGTGGAGGCCGCCCGCCCCTCCTGGCGACTGGGGCGCGGGGAGTCGCTGCCCCCCCTCCGTCCCATCATCGGCTCCGGGGCCGTCCTGGCCAGCGCCCCCCACCACGGCCTGGCCGCCCTCGTCCTGCTGGATGCCCTCCAGCCCGTCGGCGTCACCGAGCTGTGGCTGGACCCCGCCGGTCTCATCCCCGCCCTGGGCACGCTGGCCTACTTCCAGCCCGCCGCCGTCGTCCAGATGCTCGACGCCGGCGACCTCACCCGCGTCGGCTCCGTCGTCTGCGCGGAAGGGCGCGCCCGCATCGGGCGCGGCGGCATCAAGGTCCGCATCACCCTCCCCGATGGCCACGTGGAGCGGCGGCTGGTGCGCGGCGGCGCGCTGTGGACCTACCCCCTGCCACCGGGCCAGAGCGCCCAGGTCGAGCTTCGCCTCTCGCGCGGCCTCACCGTCAACGGCAGGTCCCGCCTCCGCCTCACCCTGGAGGGTGGCACGGCGGGCCTCATCTTCGACGCGCGCGGCAGGCCCCTCCCCCTCCCCCGCCGGGCAGAGGTCCGGGCGCAGCTCTACCCCCGCTGGGTGGCCGGGACCCAGGGCCGCATCCGCCTGCGCATCGACGAGGCCGACGAGGCCGAGGTGGACGCCGCCGCCCTCGCCAGGGCGGAGCGCGAGGCCGCAGCCGCCGGGGAGGGTGCGCCCTCCGGCAGGCGGGGCTGGCGGCTGTTCCGGCGGCGGGCCGCGCCTGCCGGAACGGAGGAAGCAGCGCCCGCCCCCCAGGATGTAGCCCTGGAGGAGCCGGGCGCGCAGGAAGCAGCCCCAGACGAGGCCGCCCCCCAGCAGGCCCCCGCCCCGTCCCGGCCCCGCAGGCCCCGCCGCTGGTTCTGGCGGCGCGCCCGCGCCCAAGAGCAGGAGCAGGGCGAGGAGGCCGCCTCCCCCGCAGCCGACGAGCAGGACGAGCTGGCCGGCATGATCGACGAGTTGCGGCAGGCCGCCGAGCAGCCCAGGCGGCGGCGCTTCTTCCGGCGTTGAGCAGGAGCTGACCCATGGCCAATTACTACCCCGACCAGACCCTCATCATGCCCCTCACCGTCATCCGCCGTGAGCGGCTGCTGCCCCCCGACGTGGAGGGAACCGTCACCGTGCGGGAGGGGGAGCACGTCAGCGCCGTGGACGTGGTCGCGCGCGGCGTCCGCGCTAACCGCTACGTCATCCTGGACCTCCCCCGCCTCCTCGGCGTCCGCGACCCCGACGCCCTGGACGACCTGCTCCACGTGGGCGAGTGGGAGGTCGTCAAAGCCGGGGACATCCTGGCCGGGGACCAGGAGAAGAAGCGCAACCTGGTCCGCGCCCCCGTCAGCGGCATGGTCGCCGGCCTGCACGAGGGCCGCCTCATCCTCCAGACTGACCTCAGCGAGGTGGAGGTCCGCGCCGGTTGCAACGGCTCCGTGGCCTCCATCCGGGGCAACCGGGGCGTCCTCCTGGAGACCGTCGGCGCCCTGGTGCAGGGCGTGTGGGGCAACGGGCGCTCCCACTTCGGCCTGCTCCAGGCCGAGCCAAAGGAGGGCCTGGCCGCCCTGGAGGCCGACGAGATCGCCACCCAGTGGCGCGGCGCTGTCGTGCTCACCCAGCGCCCCCTCACCCGCCGCGCCCTGGACCGCGCCCTGGCCCTGCAAATCGGCGGCATCATCGCCCCCAGCATGCACGCCGACTTGCGCAAAGTCGCGCTGCGGCTCAAAATGCCTATAATGTTGACGGAGGGCTTTGGCGCGGAGCAGCTCAGCCCCCTGGTCACCGAGGTGCTGGAGGCGCACTTTGGCCGCCAGGCCGCCCTCCACGCGCCAGAACCCCGGCACTGGCAGCCCGACCGCCCGGAGGTGATCGTGCCCGTGCACAGCGACAGGCTGCCGCCCACCCCGCCCCGCGACGTGGCGCTGCGCGTCGGGGCCGAGGTGCGCATCACCCGCCGGCCATACCTGGGGCTGGTCGGCCAGATCAAGGATTTGCCCGCAACCCCCCAGGTGATCGAAAATGGGTTGCGGTTGCCGGTGGCAGCGGTGACTTTGCCGAGCGGGCGCACGGTGATCGTCCCGTTGGCGAATCTGGAATTCTTCGGTCGGGGTTAACCGCCCCCGGATGTCTGGGGCCTCTGCGCCCTGCAAGGCGAAGGAGAAGGTCATGAGCGACGACATTTTTGGCGACAAACGGGACGAATTCTTCAGCGACGAGAACGAGTTCGGCGAGCCTTTTGAGGAGTTCGAGGGCTTCGAGGGCGTTGACCTGGGCGACGAAGAGGCCGACCTCCCGGAGTTCGGCGAGGAGCCTGCCGCAGCGGAGACCCCCACCCTCTTCGGCCTCAACCGCAACTTCGTGTTGATCGGCGGCGGCATCGCCCTGGTGGTGTGCATCGCCCTCATCGCCCTGGTGGCCGTGCTGCTCACCGCCGGGCCTAGCGACATCGACCGCACCGTCACCGCCGTGCTCGCCACCAATACGGAGGTGGCCCGCCTGCTCAACCTCACCGAGACGCAGAATGCCGTGGCCATGGCCATGACCAGCACCGCCGAGGCCTGGACCGACACCCCCACGCCCACGAACACCCCCACGCCCACCTTCACCCCCACCGAGCCGCCCGTCACGCCCACCCAGCAGGTGCTCTTCGTGACGCCAACGCCGCAGGAGGGCGTGGGCATCAGCGCCGACGCCGTGGCCCAGACCGCCACCGCCCTGGCCCAGATTCTGGCGGGCGGCACCCCCACGCGGGAGGTCGCCACCCAGGTGGCCCTGGGGGCCACGCCCACCCCCATCTCCGCCCTGCCCACCACCGGCCTCTTTGACGAGATCGGCAGCGGCGGCGGGGTCAACAGCCTGGCTACGGCGGGCCTGGCCGCCCTGGGCCTGGCCGCCATCATCGTCGTGGCCCGCCGCCTGCGCAACCGCTAGCGGCCCGTTCCGGCGGCGGGGTGGGCTGGCGCTCTCCACTCGTCCTGCCCCCCTTGGTGGGTCGCGAGGGCGGGGTCCAGGCCGGGGGCAGCAGCCCTGCCCGCCCGGCGGCGGGCGCAGGCCCCGGCAGGGCCTCTTCGGCAGCGTCGGGTTGCCCCCGGCGCGCCGTCGCTTATAATTGTGCCGGGCCTGCCCGCCTTTCGGGCGACCGCCGTCCGCTGCCCTGCGCGCGCTGCCGGGCCACGTTGTCGGGCCGTTCCCCGCACCAGGCCGGAATACCCGCCATGCGCAATCAACAACCGTCCAGCCAGAGCCTTTTCCCCTACCGCGACCGCGACCTGCGCGCCGTGCTCCGCCTGCTGGCCGAGGGCGAATGCGTCGCCGTCATCGGCCTGAGCAACTTCGGCAAGTCCACCCTCCTCCGCGCCTTGCAAACCCCCCTCGCCGCCGCCTGCTACCGCGACCTGGCCGGGACAGGGGCCTTCTTCGTCTACGTGGACTGCAACCGTATGCTGGAGCTTTCGCCGCGCGGCTTCTTCGAGGCCACCCTCCGCGCCATCCTGGAAGCCCTGCCGCCAGAAGACGCCACCCTCCGCGCCGAGGTCGAGCGCCAGTACCACGTCGTCGTCAATCCGCCCAACGACTTCGCCGCCCCCCTCGCCTTCAACGACGCCCTGGTGGCCCTGGTGGAGGACGACTCCCGCCGCGTCATCCTGCTCCTGGACGAGTTCGACGAGGTGCTGGCCGGCATCGAGCCGCGTATCCTGCTCAACCTGCGCGCCCTCCGCGACAAATACGGCTCCAACCTCTGCTACGTCATCGCCTCTGTCACCCCCCCCGCCCAGAGCCGCCAGAACCCCCTGGTGGCGGAATTCGCGGAGCTGTTCGCCGTCGGCAGGCACCACCTGGGGCCGCTCCCCCCCCAGGAGGCGCTCCGCCTGGCCGCCGAGCTGTTCGCCGCCGCCAATGACTCCCTGGACGCCCCGGAGGGCGAGTTCATCCTGGCCCAGGCGGGCGGCCACCCCGGCCTCATCCAGGCCGTGGTCCGCACCCTCCTGAAGGTGGAGAGCGGCGCGCCCCAGCTTTACCAGCAGCAGGCCTTCGCCCTGGCCCACGCCGAGATGGAACACGACCGCCTCATCCTCTCCGAGCTGGCCCGCCTGTGGGAGCAGCTCTCCCCCCAGGACCAGCAGGCCGTCATCGACTGGGTCACCAGGGGCGAAACCTCCCAGGAAGGCCACAAGCGCCTGCTCCAGCGCGGCGTGCTTGTCCCTGCCGAGGGCGGCCAGCCCTTCCGCCTTTTCGGTCAGCTCTTCGCCCGCTTCGTCCGCCGCAAGGCCCTCACCCGCCAGGGCATCCCCTCCGGCGTGTGGGTGGATACCGACGCGGGCGAGGTCTGGGTGGACGGCCTGCCCGTCCCCACCCTCACCGAGCTGGAATACCGCCTGTTGCTGCTGCTCTACGGACGCCTGGATAAGCTCTGCGATAAATACCAGCTTGTGGAGGCCGTCTGGGGCCAGGAATACCTGGACGAGGTGGACGACGCCCGCATCGAGAAGCTGGTCAGCCGCCTGCGCGCCAAGCTGGAGGCCAACCCCCAGGCCGGGCGCTACCTGGTCACCGTGCGCGGGCGCGGCTACAAGCTCTCCAGCACCCCAGAATCCGCCACCTGATGTACCGTTGTCGCGTGAAAACGAAAATATATAAAATTAATGCTATAATGCTATACTGAAGGTTGACGGTTTCGCTGCGCAGGCTGGCGGCGGCACGGGGCGTCACCCTGCCGCTCCCCTGCTCACGACGCGCCCCCCGTCGCCGGGGACCCGGCGCCGGCCCTGGCGATCAGGCAGGCGAGGCATCGGGCTGAACATGAGGTAACATGATGTGGGCGATTCCTCCGCGTCCTAGAACCTGGCCCGGCTGGCGCTGGGGGGCTGCTCTGCTTGCGCTGGCCCTCTACCTGGCCGCCTTTGCCCTGCTCTTCCCCGCCCTGGGCGTTTCGGTCCTGCTTCTCTCCGCCCTGCCCGTCGCCGTGGTCGCCTGGTGGGGCGGGCCGCGCGCCGGGCTGCTCGGCGGGCTGCTGGCCACGCCGCTCAACGCCCTGCTGCTGGCCCTGGCCGGCCCGCAGAGCCAGGGAACGCTCGGCCCCTTCCTGCTCCTCAACCTCTTTGTGATCCTGGCCGGCGGCGGCGTCGCTCGCCTCGCCGCGCTGCAAGGCCACCGCCGCCCGCCCACCGACCGCCCCGCGCCGGACCCCACCCACCACCCGCCCACCGGGGACGCCGTCCTCACCGTCGATGACGACCTGCGCGTGCTCACCTTCAACCAGGCCGCCGAGGACGTGTTCCTCCTCCCGGCGGAGGCCGTCGTCGGCCAGCCCCTGGACCGCATCATCGTCGGCGGGCTGGCGGAGCGCCTCCGCGCCTTCGAGCGGGGCCAGGCCCCCGACCTGCCCGCCGGGCTGCAACAGGGGCACGGCCTCCGTCCCGGCGGGGAGCGCTTCCCCCTCGCCGCCTCCGTCGCCCCCGGCCAGGCCGACGGCCAGCCCTGCTTCACCCTCACCGTCCACGACCTCAGCGCCCGCCACCACCCGGAGGCCGTGCTGCTCGGCCAGCAGGAATTGCTGGAGATGATCGCCAGGGGCGCGCCGCTGCCCGCCGTGCTGGAGGCCGCCGTCCGCTTCCTGGAGAGCCTCTCCCAGGGCACGCTGGGCGCGGTCCTGCTGCTGGACAATGACGCCCAGACCCTGCGCCTGGGCGCTGGCCCCGCCCTGCCGGACGGCCTGCTCCAGGCGCTGGATGGCCTCTCCACGGCGGCGGGCGGCCACCCCTGCGCCGCCGCCGTCCAGCGCGCCCAGCCCGTGCTCGTCCCAGACCTGGCCGCCGACCCCCGCTGGCGGGATTCCTGCGCCTATGCCCGGCAGCATGGCCTCCGCGCCTGCTGGGCCATGCCCATCCAGTCCACCGGCGGCCAGGTGTTGGGCGCGCTCCTCGTGCACTGCCGCGCCCCCCGCCCCCCCGGCCCGCAGGAGCTGCGCCTTATGGCCGCCGCCGCCCACGCGGCGGGCATCGCCGTCGAGCGCCAGCAGGCGGGGCAGGCCCTCGTGGAGGAGCGGGCGCTCCTCCGCACCCTCATCGACAACCTGCCGGATTACATCTACGTCAAAGACGCCCAGGGCCGCCTGGTGCTGCATAACCTGGCCGATGCCGCCCACCAGGACGGGGCCCCCCACGCCGCCCAGGACCAGGCCGACGACCAGGCCGTGATGCGCTCCGGCCAGCCCTTGCTCAACAAAGAGGTCCGCGTCGTGGACCGGCGCGGCAACGAGCAATGGCTGCTCACCACCAAGGTCCCCCTGCGCGATGGCCGGGGCGCTGTGGTGGGCCTGGTCAGCGTGGGCCGCAACATCACCGAGCACAAACTGGCGGAGGCCCGCCTCCGCGCCTCCGAGGCCGAGCTGCGCGCCCTCCTCGCCGCCATGACCGACGTGATCCTGGTCCTGGATAAAGACTGCCGCTACGTCAAGATCGCCCCCACCAACCAGGCCCTCCTCTACCGCCCGGCGGAGGAGCTGCTGGGCCGCACCCTGCACGAGGTCTTCCCCCCCCAGCAGGCCGACTATTTCGCCACCGGCGTGCGGCGGGTGCTCCGCACCGGCCAGCCCACCGCCCTGGAATACGTCCTGCACATCGAAGGCAGGGAGGTCTGGTTCGAGGGCGTGCTCTCCCCCCTGGCGGAGGACCGCGTCCTGCTCGTCGCCCGCGACATCACCGACCGCAAAAACGCAGAAAAGGCGCTGCGCGACAACGAGCAGAAGTACCGCCTGCTCCTGGAGCAGTCCCACGACGCCATCTACCTGGTCCGCGACGAGCGCGTGGAATTCTTCAACCACCGCTTCGAGGAGCTGCTGGGGGTGACGGCAGAGGACATCCGCGCCCCCGGCTTCAACCTGCTGGACTACGTCGCCCCCTGTGACCGCCCCATGATCGAGGAGCGCCTCCGCAAGCGCCAGCAGGGCCGCGTCCACGAGCTGAGCGACCGCTACGAGTTCAACGTGCTCCGCAAAGACGGCCAGCAGGTGGCCGTGGAGGTCTCCATCTCCTATTTCCCCTATGGCGACGGCTACGCCACCCAGGGCATCGTCCGCGACATCACCCTCCGCAAACAGGCGGAGGCAGCCGAGCGCGAGGGGCGCGCCCTGGCCGAGGCCCTCCACGACACCGCCACCGCCATCAGCAGCACCCTGGAGCTGGACGAAGTGCTGGACCGCATCCTGGCCAGCGTCGAGCGCGTCGTGCCCCACGATGTGGCCGAGATCATGCTCATCGAGGACGGCATCGCCCGCATCGTGCGCGCGCGCGGCTACACGGAGGAAGAACACGCCCAGGTGACCGCCCTCCGCCTCCCCGTCGCCAGCACCCCCAACCTCCAGGCCATGGCCGCCAGCGGCCAGGCCCTCGCCATCCCGGACATCGACGCCTATCCGGGCTGGCGCTGGGAGCTGCCGCTCCACTGGTTCAGGTCCTACACCGGCGCGCCCATCTCCGTCCAGGATCAGGTCATCGGCTTCCTCAGCCTGGTCAGCCGCACGCGCGGCTTCTTCACGGAGGCCCACGCCCAACGCCTGCAAGCCTTCGCGGACCAGGCCGCCATCGCCATCCAGAACGCCCGCCTCTTCGCCGAGAGCCGCCGCCGCGCCGAGGAACTGGAAGCCCTGCGCCGCGTCACCCTGGACATCACCACCCAGATGGACCTGCCCACCCTTCTGGAGGCGCTGGTCCGCAGCGCCTTTGAGCTGCTGGGCACAGACTCCGGCGGCATGTACCTCTACCGCCCGGAGCGCGACGTGCTGGAATGGGCCGTCGCCATCGGCCCCCACACCGTCCCCACCGGTATGACCCTCCGGCGCGGCGAGGGCCTCTCCGGCAAGGTGTGGGAGAGCGGCCAGCCCCTCATCATCAACGATTACTCCGCCTGGGAGGGCCGCGCCCCCCAGTACGACAACTACGGCTTCAGGGCCGTGCTCGGCGTCCCCGTCCGCTGGCAGGACGAGCTGCTGGGCGTCATCAACGCCACCACCGCCGGGACCTCCCGCCACGCCTTCACCGAGCACCACGCCCGCCTGCTCAGCCTCTTTGCCGATCAGGCCGCCATCGCCATCAAGAACGCCCGCCTCCTGGAGCAGGCCCAGCGCCACGCCGCCGAGCTGGAGGAGCGCGTCGCCGAGCGCACGGCGGAAATCCGCGCCCAGCAGGAGCGCATCACCGCCATCCTGGACTCCGTGGCCGACGCCGTGGTCGTCACCGACCTGCAGGGCCAGGTCGTGCTCGCCAACCCCGTCGCCCGCTGGCTTCTGGAGGTGGAGTCGACCGGCCCCACCCTCCGGCAGCGCATCGCCGACCTGGCCGCCCAGCTTGCCCACCACCCCCAGGTCACCCGCACCGATATCATCGAGGTCGGCAGGATGACCTACCAGGCCAAGGCCGCCAAAGTCCTGGAGGCCGGCCAGGATCTCGGCCAGGTCATCGTCCTGCGGGATATCACCCGCCTCCAGGAGCTGGACCGCCTCAAGTCCCAGTTCGTCAACACCGTCTCCCACGAGCTGCGCACCCCCCTCACCAATTTCAAGCTCTACCTCTCCCTCCTGGAGCGCGGCATGGCCGAGCGGCGGGAGGAGTACCTGGCCGTCTTGCAGCGGGAGACCGCCCGCCTGGAGCGCCTCATCAGCAACCTGCTCGATCTCTCCCGCCTGGAGGAGACCCGCCACGTCACCCGCCGCCAGCCCCTGGACCTCACCGGCCTCGTCGCCCAGGTCGTCGAAACCCACCTCCCCCAGGCCCAGGAGAAGCAGCTCACCCTGTCCTACCGCCCCGCCGACCAGCCGCTGCCCCCCCTCTGGGGCGACCGCGACGAGCTGGTGCAGATGCTCACCAACCTGGTCGCCAACGCCCTGGCCTATACGCCCCCCGGCGGCTGCGTGGAGGTCAGCAGCCGTCCCGGCACTATGCTGGACGCCCAATCCGGGGCCGCCATCATCGAGGTGCGCGATACCGGCATCGGCATCGCCGAGCAGGACATGCTGCACATCTTTGACCGCTTCTATCGCGGGGCCAACACCGTGCACGGTGAGGTCCCCGGCACTGGCCTGGGCCTGGCCATCACCAAGGAGATCGTGGAGCGACACCAGGGCACCATCGAGGTCAGGAGCCAGCTCGGCCAGGGCAGCACCTTCCGCGTTTTCCTGCCCCTGCTGTCGCCCGATCACAGCCGTTTAGAATTCGGAGGAGGCGCTGATGCCTAGGAAAGCGACCCTGTTGGTGGTTGAGGACGATGCCCACCTGCTGCAGGGCATCCGCGATATCTTGGAGATCGAAGGCTACGAGGTGCTCATGGCCTCCAGCGGCGTGGAAGGGCTGGAGATCCTCCACGGCCTGCCCCAACCGCCGGACCTCATCATCTCCGACATCATGATGCCCCGCATGGACGGCTACCAGTTCTTCGATGCCGTGCGCTCCTCAGAGCACTGGGTGGACATCCCCTTCATCTTCCTCACGGCCAAGGGCGAGAAGACCGACGTCCGCCTCGGCAAGAAGCTCGGCGCGGACGACTACGTGATCAAGCCCATGGACCCCGAAGACCTGGTCGTCATCGTGGAGGCCAAGCTGCGCCGCCATTACCAGATGCGTGAGCGCTTCCGCGAGCGCATGGAAGGGGAGGTCTCCGAGATCAAGCGCAATATCCTCACCATCCTCAACCACGAGTTCCGCACCCCCCTCACCTACATGGTGGCCTACTCAGACATGCTCAACAGCGACGCCGAATCCCTCACCAGCGACGAGCTGCGTACCTTCCTGCGCGGCATCAACAGCGGCGCGGACCGCTTCCGCCGCCTGGTGGAAAACTTCATCGCCCTCGTGGAGCTGGAGACCGGCGAGGCCGCCCAGAACTTCTCCTGGCGCCGGCAGCGCCTCACCGACGTGCGCCCCATCTGCCAGCACGTCCTGGAGACCGCCCACCTGCTGGCCGAGGAAAAACAGGTCGCCCTCTCCGCCCACGTCCCGGACCGCGTCCCCCCTTTCGTCGGCGACCCCGAATACCTCCGCGCCGCCCTCACCCAACTGGTGGAAAACGCCATCAAATTCTCGGATAAGCCCGGTTCCAGGGTGGAGCTGCGCGTCGCCTGCGACGAGCGCCACATCCACTTCACCGTCCAGGATTGGGGCCGGGGCATCCCCCCCCAGGAGCTGGACCGCATCTGGGAGCCGTTCTACCAGATCAACCGCTCCCAGTTCGAAGACCAGGGCGCAGGCTCCGGCCTGGCTATCGTCCGGGGCATCGCCGCCCTGCACGGCGGCTCGGCCTCCGTGCAGTCCACCTACGGCCAGGGCAGCACCTTCACCCTCTCCCTCCCCCTCGGCAGCCCCCCGCCGGAGCGCTGAGCGCCCCCCACTCGTCAGCTTGGTGTCGGCTTGCTGTCGTGCGAGAATGGGGGCCGTGTGTTACCATAAGGAAGTCGAAGGAGCTGCCCCAACCACAACAATAAAAAGAGGAGGTTGCCCACCCATGGCTCAATCGCTCCTGGATAAAATCAACACCCTTATCTCCGCCAACCTGCACGGCATGGTGGACCGCGCCCTGGAGGCCAACTCGGTCAAGGTCATGGATGAATACATCCGCCAGGCCGAGCGCAACCTGGATTCCCTGGAGGATTCCGCCGCCACCGTCGGCGGCACGGTCCGCACCCTCAAGCGCAAGTACGAGGAATTCGCCGCCGCCGCCGAAAAGCTGGACCGCGACATCGATACCCTGCTCATCAAGGGCAAGAACGAGCTGGCCGCTGCCGCCCAGGCCGACCTCAACACCAAGCAGCAATTGGCCCAGGAATACTACGAGCAGTGGCAGCAGCAGGAAAACCAGTACCGCCGCATGATGGACATGAAGCTCAAGCTGGAGGCCAAGCTCACCGCCATCAAGCAGGAGCGCGAGCAGGTCAAGGCCCTCCTGGAGCTGGCCGAGGCCAAGCGCATCACCACCCAGACCATCCGCAGCCTGGACGACCTGGCCGGTGTGGGCGATGAGGACGTGGCCCGCGTCGCCGACGCCATCCGCGCCCGCCTGGACCGCGAGGACGCCAAGCTGGAGATGGCTACCGTCCGCCTCGGCGAGCAGATCGACGAGGTGGTCGGCCAGAGCGAGATCGAAGCCCAGCTTGAGGAGCGCCGCAAGCGCCTCAACCTGCAATAGCCACCCACGTGCGCGGGCAGGCGGGGCAGGGGCGGGGTTGCCGGGGAGCGCTGCGGGTGGGGAATCCCCGTGTGCGCCCCCCTCTCGCCGTTGTCTGCCCCCGCCATCTCCCCGCCCCGCAGGTAGACCATGAAACCACAGCATGAGGGCCTCTTTGACGCCGCCCTGGCCGCCTATGACCAGGGCAGCCGGGATTCCGCCCGGCGCATGCTCCTGCACATCCTGGGGGAGGACGACCACGCCGCCGAGGCCTGGCTGCTGCTCAGCTACATCGAGGACAACTGGCACGACCAGATGCAGTGCGCCCGCAACGCCCTGGCCGTCGCCCCAGACCTGGAGGACGCCCGCCTCCGCGTGCAGCGCCTGGAGGAGCAGCGGCTCCCGGATACGCACTTCAGCCGCCCCTACCCCGTCGTCCCGGCGGTCCAGCAGGCCCACGATGAGGCCATGTCCCGCTACTTCCAGGAAAGCCTGCTGGAGGCCTCCTTCGGCGACCCCCTGGACGACCCCGATCAATGCCCCTACTGCGGCGTCGTCAACGGCCCGCAGCGCAGGGTCTGCACCGCCTGTGGCCGCAGCCTGATGCGCCTCCGCCCCCCAGAGCAAACCCCCACCGGCGCGCTGCGCCTGGCCTTCGCCCTCAACTTCGCCGTGGTCGTCCTCCTGCTCTTGCAGCTTTTCCCGCCCCTGCTGTGGACGTGGTACGTCCGGCTGCCCGACCCCAGCCGCCAGCGCATGATGATGGACATCGTCTTCCAGCAGGCCCCCGCCCTCCTCGTCGCCGGGGACTTCACCCACGTGCTCACGCCGCCCCTCTTTTTCTTCCTGTTGGGGGCGGGCCTGCTGCGCCTGGTCCTGCTCTTCGTCATCGGCCTCGGGCTGCGCCTGCGCCTCCGCTGGTGCTACTACCTGGGCCTGGGCCTCTACGCCTTCGAGGCGCTATGGGCCTTGGCCGCCACCGCCCTCGGCTGGACCGGCTTCTTCATCGGCGGCGTGTCCGTGCTGGCCGCCGGGGGGGCCTTCGGCGCCCTGGCCCTGGCCGCCGCCAACTTCACCGTGCTGGGGGAGCGCTACCGCGTCGCGCCGGAGGGCCGCCTCAAGAGCGGCCAGGCCTACTGGCAACTCGGACAGGCCTACGAACGTAAAGGGATGTGGGCCATGGCTGTGGCCCAGTACCGCGCGGCGGTGGCGGCTGCGCCCAACAGCGCCGCCCATTATAAGTCGCTGGGCATCGGGTATAATAAGCTCGGTCGGGATGACCGCGCCCTGCGCATCCTGGAGCAGGCCCTCCGCCTGGACCCCACCGACCTGGAGGTCATCGCCCTGGTTCGGCGGCTCAAGGGCGCGGCGGGGCATCCCCCTCCTGCCCAGGGAACCCGGCAGGGCGGGGCGGTCAACTCCCGTCAATAGCCCTTCATAGAAACAGGAAATCACGATGGGCGAGGAACCTAACCCCAAAGACGCCATGCGCGAGCGTGCCCTCAGGGCCATGCTGGCGGACGCCTTCTTCCGCTGGGAGAGCGCCGCGACCATCGCCCTGACCATGCTGCTCGTCTTCTTCGTGCCCCAGCCCTTCGAGTGGTGGCATCCCGTCTTCTGGGTCATCGGCGGCGCGCTGGCCGAGCTGGCCCTCATCATCGCCCACGTCACCGACCCCCAGTCCGCCCAGCAGGCCATCAGCCGCATGTTCTTGCAGAAGTACGACCCCCGCTCCATCCGCAACCCCGTCGCCCGCCAGCGCGCCCACAAGGCCATCGAATACCGCGCCGGCATCGAGGCCCTCGTCCGCCAGCAGACCGGCGCCATGCGCCTGGGCATGCAGGAAACCCTGGACGAGATCGATGACTGGATCGAGCAGATTTTCCGCCTGGCCCGCCGCATGGACCACTTCCAGGAGGACTCCATCCTGGAGCGCGACCGCCGCGCCGTGCCCCAGGAGCTGGAAAAGCTGCGCATCCGCCTGCAAAGGGAGGCCGACCCCACCGTGCGCCGCGAGCTGGAGGACGCCATCCGCCTCAAGGAGCAGCAGCTCGCCAACCTGCAGGCCGTCGCCAGCAACATGAAGCGGGCCGAGATTCAACTGGATAACACCCTGGCCGCCCTGGGCACGCTCTACGCCCAGATGCAGGTGATCGACACCAAAGACGTGGACAGCGCCCGCACCCGCCGCCTGCGGGAGGAGATCCACGACGAGGTCGCCGAGCTTCAGGATACCATCCTGGCCATGGACGAGGTCTACACAGCCCGCCTGGGCGGCTAGGCCCGCCCGCCCCGGCTGGCCCTGCCCCCAGGGGGACGGAGGTGGAGACGATGGATACAACATTCGCCGTGCTGCTGGAGCCGAACCTGCTTTACCTGTTCCTCATCGTTGCCGCCTGGGTGGGGATTCTGGCGGTCTTCGTGCCCGGCACGGGCGTCATCGAGCTGGTGGCCGGCCTGGGCCTGCTCTTTGGCATCGGCGGCCTGGTCTCCCAGGGGGCGGGCCTCCTGGGCCTGCTCCTCCTCGGCGCGTCCTATGCCCTCTACGCCCTGGCCGTGCTGGGCCAGTTCTCCCCCCCGGCCAAGCTCCCCGATGATGGCGGCCCGCTCTGGCGCCGCTTTCCCTGGGCCATGGCCCTGGCGGCCACCGTCTTGCAGGCCCTCGGCGGCCTGGCCCTCGTCGCCAGCCTGCCCGGCCTGGCTCCGCTCACCGTGCTGGCCCTGGCCCTGGCCTCCCTGGCCGTCTACCGCTGGATGCTCGCCCCCACCGTGAGCGCTCTGCGCCCGCCGCCGCAGTCCGGCGCGGAAGCCCTCATCGGTAGCTGGGGGGAGGTCCGCCACGCGCCCCCCGCCCCCGGCAAGCCCGGCATGATCTACCTGGACGGCGAGCTGTGGCAGGCCGTCTCCAACGATGACCTGGCCGTGGGGGATCGCGTCGAGGTGCTGGACCGCGAGGGGATGCGCCTCTACGTGCGCAAGATCGTCCCGCCCCCGCCCAACCGATGACCACCCACCGCCTCCGGCCCGGCAGCACCCCCGCTCCCGACCCGTCTATGGCCGCCCCGGCCCGCGCCGCCGCAGACTACCGCGTCCTGCCCGCCTCCTGGCGCGACGTGCTGGCCCTCTACCGCCTGGAGCGCCTGGTCTTCCCCCAGGATACCTACTCGCCGCTGGAGCTGTTCCTGCTGCTGCTGTGGCCCGGCCTGGTCAACCTCAAGGCGGTCGGCCCGGACGGCGCGGCGGTCGGCTTCATCTCCGGCGGCACGCTGCCCGGCGGGCGCAGGACGTGGATCGTCACCCTGGGCGTGCACCCCGCCCACCAGCGGCGCGGCCTGGGCCGCCTCCTGCTGGCGACCTGCGAGTCTCGCCTGGACGCCCGCACCCTCTACCTGACCGTGCGGCAGAGCAACACCCCCGCCCTGGCCCTCTACCGGCGCACCGGCTACCGCCAGGTGCGGCTCAAGCCCGGCTACTACCCCGGCGGCGAGACCGGCATCGAGATGCGCAAGGACCGCTGGTAGCGCCCACGCCCGCCCGCCGCCTCCGTCCTGGGGGCACACGCCCTGCGTAGACTCTGAAGGGAGCCAACCATGTCTGCACGTAGAGGCTCAGAATCGCCGGGCCGGCCAATCGCTGTCGCAGCCACCGCTGCCGCTGCCCACAATCCCGCCCAGGCGGCCCGCCGCCGGACGATCCGCTACCTCGCCGCCGCGCTCTCGGCGCTGACCGCGCTCATCTACTTCCTCATCGGCTTCCGCGTCCTGTCCGTCCTGGATACGCCCACCGACCAGATTTTCGGGTTCTTCGCCGGGGCCGGGTATGCGCTGGGCGTGTACCTGCTGCTCGCCCATGACCGCCGCCTGCTCTGGGTGCTGGGGGCCTTGCTGCAAGTCTTCGTGGTCTATCAGTACTTCAACCTCGCCTTCCAGCGCGCCCCCGCTTATGAGGTCTGGGGGGTCCTGCTCCGCGTCCCTCAGGTGGTGCTCTTCATCGCGCTCGTCTACCTTGCCCTCCGCCAGCCGTCGGCGGAGCCTGCCGGGCCGGGCGCGCCCACGCCCGCTGAGCCGCGCTGACCCTCGTGGCCGCCGGGCCGCTCCATCCCACGTCATCGCCGCCGCCCACAGCCACTTGGTAACGGCGCGGTGAGCCGCGCCGCCCCCTCCGTGGGGGATAAAGATCAGGCATGAGGGGAGGCAGTCCCCGGAGATTTGCCCGTAGCAACAGGATAGATACAAGGATAGATACAAGGGGGGAAATACGATGCACGCCGCAGAAACGCACCTCGATCAGGACGCCCTGACCCCGTTGCAGCGCGGCGGAGAGGCGCTCATCGCCCTCGCCCTGCTGCTGCTCACCGGCTTCTTCGTCCTCCACCAGTCCGCCAACACCGGCTTCTTCACCACCCACTTCGGAACCCTGGAGGCCCTTCTCCTCTATGTCCCCCTCCTGCTCGCCATCGCCGACTCCCTGTTGCAGGCCTCCACCGGCCACCGCAATCTGGCCCGCCCCTTGGAGGCCGCCAGCAACCTGCTCCTGGGGCTGGCGGCCCTCTGGTTCCTGGCCGTCTTCCCCTTCGACTTCACCCACCTGGCGGACGCTCTCCCGCAGGGGCTGCGCTTCCTCCTGGCCTGGGTCACCGACGACATCGGCAGAATCCCGCTCATCATCCAGGCCATCGTCGGCCCCATCACCGCCTTCCAGGCCATCCGCAAATACCTGGCCGCTCGCGCCCGGCCAGGGACCTGAGGCAGCCCGCCCTTCGCCGCCGTGCAGACAACAGCCCTCTCAGAAGAGGCTGGCAAACAAAAGAAGCTCACAGAGGAAGGTTCTTAAGGGGGGAAATCAGCGCGCTTCCTGTAGCTCGATGAAGCGCACCGTGTCGGCGGCCAGGTCCACCACCGCCACCGAGCGCGGCTGCACCTTCACCCCGCCCAGCGCGCCGGGGTTCACCACGCGGGTCTTGCCGATCTGCTCGTCGCGGCGGCGGTGGGTGTGGCCGTGGAAGACGTAGCGGTAGGCCTGCCCCTCGATCAGGTTTTGCAGCGCCTCGTCCTGGTGACCGTGCGTCACCGCGATGGGGCTGCCGTCCAGCGTCAGGGTGAAGGTCGGCTGCGGCGGGGGCAGCCCCACCTCCCGCGCCGCGTCGGCCAGCTCCTGCGGGTTGGCGTCGATGTTGCCCAGCGCAAAGACGGCCCGCCAGCCCTCGAACAGCCGCACGATGGCCCCGCTGGTCAGGTCCCCGCAGTGCAGCACGTACCCCACCCCCTCCGCGCGGAAGATGTCCAGCGCGGCCAGCGTGTTTTCCCGGTTGTTGTGCGTGTCAGCAAGCACGCCGATTTTCATGATTCGCCGCCTTGGCTGCCGGATACCGGACAGATGTTCACCGCTTTTCGCTCGCTTGGCAGCCCCCCGCCCGCCAGCGCCTCGAAGTCCCCCTCTCCACGAAAGATTGCACAGACTGGAGAAGGGGATTTAGGGGGTGCGGTCACAGCGCCCCCACCGCGTCCAGCCCCCACGCGATGGCCGCCCCGTGCCCCACGGAGAGGATGCCCCCCGCCCGCCAGGTGGCGCGCAGTTCGTCCAGCCCCAGCCAGCGCACGGCAAGCTGCTCCGTCTCGTCCGGCTGCGGCGCGCCCACCGTCCTGGCCCCCCGCGCCAGCACCAGGTGCATGGTCATCGCGCTGCGCTCCGGCAGCATGGGGTGGCTCCGCAGCAGCCGGAAGGACTGCGCCGCGCAGCCCGCCTCCTCCCGCAGTTCCCGCCGCGCGCACGCGAGGGCGTCCTCCCCGTCCTCCAGGTATCCGGCGGGCAATTCCAGGCTGTGCGCGCCGATGCCATGCCGGTACTGCCACACCAGCGGCACCCGCCCCTCCTCGCTCACCGCGAATACGGCCACCCACGAGCGCAGGTGCAGGCCGAAGTAATCCTCGATCACCGCCCCGTTGGGCAACTGCACGCGCTCCTCCCACACCGCGATCCACGGCCTGCGCTCCAGCAGCGCCCTGCGCAGCAGGACCCGCCACCCTCCCGCCATCGTCATCTCAGGGCGGCGACACTTCCAGGAACTGCACCGGGTCCACCCACTCCCCGTCCACCGCCAGCTCCCAGTGAATGTGCGGCCCGTTGCTGCGACCGGTGTTGCCGCTCACCCCGATCACCTGCCCCTGCCGCACCACCTGCCCCGGCGCGACGTGTATCTCCGTCAGGTGCGCGTAGCCCGTGTAAACGCCCCACCCGTGGTCGATCAGCACGTAGTTGCCGCGCACGTCCAGCCGCTCCGCCAGCACCACCCGCCCCGCTGCCGAGGCCAGCAGCGGCGTCCCCACCGGCCCCCGCATGTCCACCCCCGTGTGGCGGCCCCAGAACACCTGGTTGTACAGCCGCCACGCCCCAAACGGCGAGGTGAACTCCCCCTCCGTCGGGGCGGCGAACGGCCCGCTCCAGTAATGGATCGGCGTCACCTGGTTGAAGAGGCCCATCAGCCGCACGCGCTCCGCCCGGTCCACCTGCGGCTCCAGCAGGTAGCCCAGCGCCGCGTCCACCGTCACGTCCTGCCGGATGAACTCCCCGCTCACCACCTCCACCTCGCCCTGCCAGGTCCGGCGGCTGCCGTCCTCGAACCACAGGTGCACCTCCAGCGGGTAGGTGTTGGGGCTTTGCTCCATGCCCACCGCCAGCAGCCCGTACCACTCCCCATGGCGCGGGTAGAACTCGATCAGCCGGTTGAGGAAGCGCGCCCGCGCCCCCGCCACGTCCAACCCCTGGACGCGCACCAGCCCCACCCCGCCCTGCTTGATGTGCTCGAACGCCAGCGAAACCCGGTAGCCGGTCGGGTCCGGCAGTTGGGCCAGCGTCGGCGGCGCGCTCACCGCCAGCAGCATGCCCGTCACCAGTCCCAGCAATAACCAACGACGCACGCTCTCACTCCTCAAACATACTTCGCTACATCCCCCAACCTCGTCAGGCCGGGCCTTGTCCCGCTCCCCCCGCCTCCGCGTCCTGCTCCCCCGCCGCAGGAGCCGCCGCCTCATCCCCGCGCGGCCCCCGCCCCAGCAGACTCCGGTAGGCCAGCGTCCACAGCGCCGAGGTGAAGACCCCCGTCACGGCGTACAGCAGCAGCGCCACCACCGTCAGCAACCCCGCCAGGCACGTCGCCGCCAGCGACCCCACCGCCACCTCTTCCCCCGCCACGCCCAGCAACAGCACTGGCAGGATCAGCCCCGTGGTCGGCAGCGCCACCAGCAGCCGCGCAATCCCCGTCAGCAAGGCCCACATCCCCGCCAGCGCCCCCACCTGCCGCAGATTCCCCGCCAGCAGGGACCCCCCCCGCCGGCAGGCCGCCCCCCCCCAGGTGAGAGCCCACGTCCGCCAGCCGCCGCACCCGCATCGTCACGCCCACCT
>FWPU01000059.1_pt1 | contig 31630 bp, 17 predicted proteins | sample 2228361 | NCBI WGS metagenome assembly FWPU01 (sample SAMEA103939777, study PRJEB20133) | metagenome | reverse complement strand
GCGGCGTCCATCGAGCCGCGCAGGGCATCGGCCATCTGCCAGAGCAGGGCTTCGTAGCCGACGGTGGCGGCGCTGGTCGCTGCGGCCGCTGCATTGTTGTTCCGCCTTGCCATGTTCTGCCCCGGTTGGGTATGCGCGGGGTTCGGTTGGGGTATATAACGATCGGACCTGGGAATTGCAATCTTGCAGGCGCGGGGTCGCCCGAATAATCGAATCGTCCGCTGGCCCGGTATGCGTGACAACTGCGGGCGGAAGGCGCGGGGCTTGACGTGGGCGACTGCCCTGGCCGCGCGGCGGGCGGTGTATGGGGCTGATTGGGTCAGGCGCGGAGTCGCAAGCCATTTCGGCTCAGGAACTTTTGATCCGCAAATCGGCCCCAACGGTCGCCCGGGGTCACCGTGTCGTCGCGAACCGCCCGTGTTCTTTGCCCCAGCAAAAAAGCTTTTGCCCGGCGGCTTATGCGCTATAGTAGCGCCCACAGAATGCAACGGTTCCCCTGCAAATTGGTCAGCAGGCAGTTCGCCGGGCTGCTGGCGGGCGTGGTATGCCTGCCCGGGATCGGCGGGGCGTCGGCCGTCGCCGGGGTGGATTTTAACCGCGATATTCGCCCCATCCTGTCGGACAACTGCTTTGCCTGTCACGGTCCGGACGACCGGGCGCGCAAAGCCGGGTTGCGGCTGGATATCCGCAGCGGCGCGATCCAGCCCCTCCGGGGCGGCCGGCAGGCGGTGGTGCCGGGCGATCCCGAGCGGAGCGTGTTGCTGGCGCGCGTTACCACCACCGATCCGGACGATGTGATGCCGCCGCCACAAACGGGCAAGCGCCTCACGCCCGAGCAGATCGAGCGGCTGCGGCAATGGATTGCCGCCGGCGCCGACTGGCAGGAGCACTGGGCGTTTGTGCCGCCGCAGCGTCCGGAGCCGCCCGCGGTTAACGACTCCCGCTGGCCCCGCAACGCCGTGGACCGCTTTATCCTCCAGCGTCTGGAACGGGAGGGATTGCGCCCCGCGCCGGAGGCGGACCGGGCGACCCTCATCCGCCGCGCCACGTTCGATTTGACCGGCCTGCCGCCCACCATTGAGGAGGTGGACGCCTTCCTGGCGGACAAGCGGCCCGACGCGTATGAGCGTCTGGTGGACCGGCTGTTGGCCTCGCCCCGCTACGGCGAGCACATGGCGCGGTACTGGCTGGACGCGGTGCGTTACGCCGATTCGCACGGCTACCACATTGACGCGCAGCGGGACATCTGGGCCTACCGGGAATGGGTGATCCGGGCCTTCAACGAAAACAAGCCCTTTGATCAGTTCACCATCGAGCAACTGGCGGGGGATCTGCTGCCCAATGCCACCACCGACCAGAAAATCGCCACCGGCTACATCCGCTCGAACATGAGCACCGGCGAGGGCGGCGCCATCGAGGCCGAGTACGCCGCCAAGTATGCCTTCGACCGGGTGGAAACCACCGGGACGACCTGGCTGGGGCTCACCCTGGCCTGCGCGCGTTGCCACACCCACAAATACGATCCCATCACCCAGCACGAGTACTACGGCCTGTTCGCCATCTTCAACCAGCTCGACGAGCCGATCATGGACGGCAACAAGCCCAATCCCGATCCCTTCCTGAAGCTGCCTTCGCCGGAGCAAACCGCCCGGCTGGACTGGCTCAAGCAGCACATCCAGCAGGCCCGGTCCCGCGTGTCCGGTCCCGATGAGTCCCTGGACCCCCCCCAGCGCACCTGGAGTCGGGCGTGGCATGAGCAGCTGCGCGACGGGTGGCGCGCGCTCAGCCCGGTCTCAGCCCGCTCCACGCGCGCGGATGGCGCGGAACTTCAGGCCCTCGAGGATGGCGCCGTGCTTGCCGCCGGTCTGCGACCGGAGACGGACGTTTACGAACTGAAGCTTCCCCTGACGCCGGGCGGGCTGGCCGCGTTGAGTCTCGAGGCCCTGCCCCACGAATCCCTTCCTCAGGGTGGCGTGGCGCGGGCGGAGGACGGCCGCTTCCAATTATCCGAGCTGGAGGCGGAGCTGCTCCCGCCGGGAGCGGATGCCCAGCCGCGCAAACTGACCTTCAGTCGGGTGTTGGCCAATCTGCGGGAAGGCGAACACGCGCCCGAACGCGCCACCGATGGCAAGAACGACACCGGCTGGATGGCCGGTCTGACCGCGGGCGTGGCGCCCCGGGCCATTTTCTTGATGACTGCGCCGGTGGAAGTGCCGGAGGGAAGCCTGCTGCAGGTGCGGCTTCGCTTTGAAACGGACAAGGCCGCGCGCGCGTTGGGGCGGTTCCGGCTGGCGGCCGCGCAGGGCGAGGATTTGTTGCAGGCCCTGCAACCGCTGCGTCCCGAGCCCTGGCGCCTGCTGGGGCCACTCCGGTCCGACGGTTTGAAGGCCGGCTTCGAGCGCGTGTACGAGCCGGAAGAGCGGGTGGATCTGGCCAAACGGCACCCGGGCGTGCGCGAGGAAGTGGGCTGGCATGAGCGCGGCGACCTGGCCGACGGCGGCACGCATCTGCTGGTGAACGAACTACACGGCGTGCACGGGGTGTACTACCTCTACCGGAAGGTCCATGCCGCGGCGGACACGGAACTGGACCTCACCCTCCGCGCGGATGACCTCTTCAAGCTCTGGATCAACGGGCAGCTTGTCCTGGAACGTAACACGCCCGAACCCTACCCGGGCGTTCGCACCCGGACCCGCACCCGGCTCCGGGCGGGGGAAAACCACCTCCTGCTCAAAGTGGTTAATCACCAGGGCGCCAAATACTTTTCCTTCGCCGCCGAGGTTGCCGGAACCGGTCTCCTGAGCGCCGAGCTGGCGGCGATCCTCTCGGTGAGTGAGGACCCGGCTGGGGACTGGGCCCCGCGGGCGCGGGATTGGTACCGCCGCCAGCACTCGACCGAATGGCGGGAGCTTTTGAACTCCCTGGCGAGCTGGGAAGAGGAAGAGCGCGCGATTGACGCCGCCATTCCCACCACGCTGATCGCCAAGGAAGTGGCCCGGCCGCGCGAAACCCGCTTCCTGATCCGCGGCGAATACGATCAACCCGGCGAGGTGGTGTATCCCGGCTTGCCGGCCATCCTGCCGCCCTGGCCGGAGGGCGCGCCCTCGAATCGCCTTGGACTGGCCCGCTGGCTGGTGCGTCCGGACCACCCCCTGACCGCCCGTGTGATCGTCAATCGGTTCTGGCAACAGCACTTTGGGGTGGGGCTGGTCAAAACGGCCGAGGACTTCGGCGTGCAGGGTGAGCAGCCCTCGCATCCGGAGTTGCTGGACTGGCTGGCCACGGAGTTCATCCGCTCCGGCTGGGACGTCAAGCACATGCACCGGCTGCTGCTGACCTCGGCCACGTACCGGCAGTCCTCGCGGGTGACCCCGGAGTTGTACGCGCGCGATCCGGAGAACCGGTTGCTGGCGCGCGGTCCGCGCTTCCGGCTGGAGGCCGAGATGTTGCGCGACGCGGCCCTGTATCTGGGGGGGCTGCTGGTCGAAGGGCTCGGCGGTCCCAGTGTCAAGCCCTACGAGCCGCCGGGCCTGTGGGAGGCGGTCTCGTTTAACAACTCACAGAAATACGTGCCCGACCGCGGCGAGGGCCAGTACCGGCGCAGCCTCTACACTTATTGGAAACGCCAGAGTCCGCCGCCCAACATGCTGATTTTCGACGCGCCCACCCGGGAGACCTGCGTGGTGCGGCGTCCGCGCACCAACACCCCGCTGCAGGCCCTGACTCTGCTGAACGACCCCCAGTTCGTCGAGGCCGCCCGCGGCCTGGCGGACCGGATGCTGGCCGAGGGAGGAAGCGATTGCGACCAGCGGCTGAGCTACGGGTTCCGCCTGGCGACAGCCCGCCGGCCGGACGCCGAGGAATTGCGCATCCTGCGGTCGGTGCTGGAGGCGCAACGGGCGTTGTACCGGGCCGATCCCGCGGCCGCGCAGGCCCTGCTGGGAGTGGGCGATTATCGTCCGCGCGCGGCGGACGATCCGGTGGAACTGGCCGCCTGGAGCGCCGTGGCCAGCCTGCTGCTGAACCTGGATGAGACTTTGAACAAGAGCTGAGCACCCGGGCCCGAGCCATCGAGGAGCCGGGCGGGGTTTTTTCACCACCGCAGAAACATGGATCCGATTCGAGAATTCGCGTTGAACCTCACCCGGCGGCACTTCTTTGGCCGTCTGGCGACCGGGATTGGCACGGCGGCGCTGGCGTCGCTGCTAAATCCCGCGTTGTTTCGGGCGCTGGCAGCTACGCCCAAGCCGAAGGGCGGCGGATTGCCGGGGCTGCCGCACTTTGCCCCGCGCGCCAAGCGGGTGATTTACCTGCACATGGCCGGCGGGCCCTCGCAGATCGAGCTGCTTGACTACAAGCCCATGCTGGAGAAGTACCACAGCAGCGAGCTGCCCGATTCGGTGCGCATGGGCCAGCGCATCACCACCATGACCTCGGGGCAAAGCTCCTTCCCGGTCGTGCGGTCCCTGTTCAAGTTCCAGCAGCATGGGCAGTGCGGCGCCTGGGCCAGCGAGTTGATTCCGCACATCGCCTCGATCGTGGACGACATCTGCATCATCAAGACCGTCCACACCGAGGCCATCAACCACGACCCGGCCATCACCTACATCCAGACCGGCTTCCAACAGCCCGGCCGGCCCTGCCTGGGGGCATGGCTGAGTTACGGGCTGGGCAGCGCCAACGAAAACCTGCCGGCCTTCATCGTGATGATCTCCAACGGCAAGGAAAGCGACCAGCCGTTGTACGCCCGGCTGTGGAGCTCGGGGTTCCTGCCCTCCGAGCATCAGGGCGTGCAGTTCCGCGGCGGGGGTGACCCCGTGCTTTACTTGTCCAACCCGCCCGGTGTCAGCCCGGAGGCGCGTCGGCAGATTCTCGATGGTCTGGCGCAGCTCAACCAGCGTCACTACGACGAGTTTGGCGATCCCGAGATTCCCACCCGCATTGCCCAGTACGAAATGGCCTTTCGGATGCAGACCTCGGTGCCCGAGCTGGTGGACCTTTCCAAGGAACCGCCCGAGGTGCTCGAACTTTACGGCCCGGACGTGGGCAAACCGGGATCCTTCGCCTACAACTGCCTGCTGGCCCGTCGCATGGCCGAACGCGGCGTGCGGTTCATCCAGCTTTACCACCGCGGCTGGGACCAGCACGGCAACCTGCCCCGGCGCATTCGCGAGCAATGTCAGGACTGCGACCAGCCCAGCGCCGCGCTGGTCAAGGACCTCAAGCAGCGCGGGCTGCTGGATGAAACCCTCGTCGTTTGGGGCGGCGAATTCGGTCGCACCGTGTACTGCCAGGGCAAGATCGAGCCCGACAATTACGGGCGCGACCATCACGGCCGCTGCTTTACGATGTGGCTGGCCGGCGGCGGCGTGAAACCCGGCCTGAGCTACGGCGTGACCGACGATTACTGCTATAACATCGTGGAGAACCCGGTGCACATCCACGACCTCAACGCCACCATTCTCCACTGCCTGGGCATCAATCACGAGCGGCTGACCTACCGCTTCCAGGGACGCGACTTCCGGCTGACCGACGTCCACGGGCGGGTGGTCAAGGACATCCTCGTCTGACCGCGCCGGCGGCCGTTGCCTCTCGGAAACCAACGCGCTTTCTCGCAAGGGGGCGGCCGGCCTGTCGGCCATCAGGCCCGGCGGCCGGGATACCCAGGGTCTGATCCGCTGGCAGGCAGGTGTCTTGCTTTGCGCCGTTTGAGCCACGTTCGGCGCGCCAGCGCCCAACCTGGGTCGCCGCGGTTGCGTTTCTCCGGGCGCGGGGGCGCAAACCGGGTACATTCCCCTTCATGCAACTCGGGTATGCCGCGGCGATGGTCTTCACGAGCGGTTTTGCCATCATGGTACTCGAAGTGGTGGGCGCGCGTTACCTGGCCGCTGATTTTGGCAGCACGCATGATGTCTGGGTCAGCCAGATCGGCGTGATTTTGGCCGCCCTGGCGCTCGGCTACTCGATCGGCGGCTGGCTGGTGGACCGCCGTCCGCGCGCCCGGGTGCTGACACCGCTGTTGCTGTTCGCGGGAGGGTGGGTCCTGGTCATTCCCTGGTTGACTCCGCCGCTGCTGTCAGCCCTGGTGGACCGCCATCCGTTGGACCGTCCTATCCCCGCGCTCTGGCAGAAGCTGGATCCGGTCCTGGGCAGCGCGCTGGTGTTTTTTCTTCCGTGCTTTGTATGGGCCATGCTGCCCCCGTGGATGATCCGGTTGTGCTCCACGCACCCGGGCCGCCTGGGCGCCACCAGCGGGTCCCTTTACGCGGCCGGCACCCTGGGCAGCATCGCGGGCGTGTTTGTTTCGGGCTATATTTGGATCGAGCACATGACGATTCCCGGAATCTTCCGCACGGTGGCTCTCGCCACGCTGCTGCTCGGCGCGATGGCATGGGACCTGGACCGACGGCTCGCCCGGACGGGCCGGGCCGGTTCCCGTCCAACGCCGCCGCCCGCACCTGAACCATGAAATCCTTCCCCTTGCCCGGCACATCACGAAAGCGCCCGCGCGGCGGGCGCGCTTGCACCGCTTGGCTGGCGGCGCTCCTGCTGGGGGCGCTGACCGCCTCCGCGGCGGTGGTTTTCGAAACCGTGTCGCCCTACCACCGGATTCGGGTGATTGACCAGGCCGGGGTGCGCATCCTCAGCTTCAACGGCTCGCAGGAGACGCGCATGTCGCTGGCCAACCCGTTGCTGGGGCATTTCGAGTACACGGAGTTTTTCCATCTGCCCTGGGTGTGGAACCCGTCCATCCGGCGGGTGGCCATGATCGGCCTGGGCGGGGGGAGCACCCAGCGCGCATACCAACACTACTACCCTCAGGTCCACGTGGACACGGTGGAGCTGGACCCGGTGGTGGTGCGGGTGGCGAAAAGCTTCTTTCACGTCGAGGAAACGCCCACGCACCGCATCCACGTCCAGGACGGACGGCTGTTTCTCCGCCGGAGCGCCGCGCGGTACGACGTGATCGTGGTGGACGCCTACACCACGGGGCGGTACGGGCCGGCGCTGCCGCCTCACCTGGCCACGCGCGAGTTTTTCCAGATCGCTTCCGACCGGCTTGGCGCGCAGGGGGTGCTGATGTTCAACGCGATGGGCTCCCTGCGCGGGCGCGGTCCGGACCTGATCGGCGCCCTGTACAACACACTGCGGGCCGTATTCCCGCAGGTGTATCTCTTTCCGGCGCGCGAGAGTCAGAACATCGTCTTTCTGGCGACCAAATCCTCCGAACGGTTTGACCACACCCGACTGAGCCGGGAAGTCCGCGCCCGGATTGAGGACGGGGTCGTCAAACTGCCCACCTTCGCGGTGCGGGCGGCCTCAATGGTCGCCACCCCGCCGCTTTCCGCCGCCGTCTCGCCGGTGCTGGCGGATCTGCAGGCCCCGGTGGAAGGGCTGCTCCGAAAGCAGGCCGCGGCCGCCCCGTGAAGTTCGGGGCGGTTTCGCCCGCCGAGCGGTCCGGGCACGATCCCAACTCCGTCTTCCCGAAACGAGCGACGGTCTGGACGGAGGACCACCCCCGCGGTTTACGCCAGGCGGCAGGCGGCACAGCCCTGGCCTTTGAGCATGAGCGCGCCGGTGGGACAGAGTTCCGCCGCGCGCCGGCCGGATTTTTTGAAGGCCTCGGCCATCGGGCGGTCCAGCGGCGGAGCCACCACGGTGGCAAATCCCCGCCCGTAAAACGCGATGCCCCAGTCCTCGCCCGCCTGGCGCGCCACCTCCACGCACACTCCGCACAGGATACATTTGCCGGGCTCGAAGACGATCTCCGGATGCGAGGTGTCGCGCTGGAACCGCCGGCGCTGGCCGACAAACCGGGTCGGGTCCACGCCATACTCGGTGGCCAGCGCGCGCAGCCGGCAGGGCACGGCTTTGCCGCAACCACACCCCAAGCACCGCCGGGCCTCAAGCCGTGCCGCGTCCGGGCTGAAGCCCAGTTCCACCTCGGCGAACGAACTGCGGCGTGTCTCCGGCGGGGCGTGCGGCATGGGCGTGCGTGGCAGACTCTCGATGTCCCGCAGCAGCACCGCCAACTCGGCCTCGTCCAGCCGGCCCATGAGCACGTTGACCGCCTCGGGCGCACCGACGACCGCCTGGCCGCGCAGGTACTGATCCATTGAGGCGGCGGCGAGCTTGCCCGCGGCGACCGCGCGCACGGCCACGTCCGGTCCGGTGACCACGTCGCCGGCGGCGAACACCCCGGGCAGGTTGGTGGCCAGCGTTTTCAGATCCACGGCGATGCCGTGCTTGCTGAAAGTCAACGCGGGCGCTTGTTCCGGACCCAGGGTGACTTCCTGACCGATGGCGGCGATGACGGTGTCCGCCTCGAGGACGAACTCCGAGCCGGGCACGGGCATGGGGCGCGCGCGTCCGCTGGCGTCCGGCTCGCCCAGGGTCATCCGCTGGCAGGTGAGGCGGAGGCGTCCGTTGAGCCGTTCAAGCCGGACCGGGGCAATTTGGTACTCGATGCGCACGCCTTCTTCCTCGGCGGCTTCGACCTCCTCCATAAGGCAGGGCATCTCGCGACGGGTGCGACGGTACAGGACCCGCACGGATTGCGCGCCCAGACGCAGCGCGCTTCGGCTCACGTCCATGGCGGTGTTGCCGCCGCCGACCACCAGGACCTCGGCGCCGACGCGCGGCGGCGGGCCGTCCACGATCTGCTCGAGGAAAGCGAGGGCGGGCGTGGCCAGTTCCTCGCCGGGGCACCCCAGCGTGCGCGAGCCCTGCGCGCCGAGGGCGAGCAACACCGCGTCAAAGTCGCGCCGCAGGTCCTCGAGGGTGAAGTCGCGGCCCAGCCGCTGGCCGAGCCGGAATTCCGCGCCCCGGACCCGGAGGGCCTCGATTTCGGCATCGAGCACGTCGTGCGGCAGACGGAAGGCGGGGATGCCATAGCGCAACATGCCGCCGGGTTTGGGATGGGCGTCGAACAGCACCACCGCATGGCCGCGACGCAGGAGGTGATCGGCGGCGGCCAGGCCGGCCGGACCGGCGCCCACGATGGCCGCGCGCTTGCCGGTGGGAGCGGCGTGAGGCGGATGGTAGGGCCCGGCGGCGCGGCGGTGCTCGTCGGCGGCGAAGCGATGCAGGTTGCGGATGGAAAGCGCCGCCTCGGCCTGGCAGCGGCGGCAGCGTTGCTCGCACAGCCGCGGGCACACCCGGCCCAGCGACGCGGGCAGGGTGAGGTCGTCGTGGACGATGGCGGCGGCCTCGCCGGAGTTGTCGGCGGCGATTTGCGCAATGAACTCGGGGATGCGCAGCCGCGCCGGGCAGCCGGTGGTGCACGGTCCCACGCAGTCGCCCGCGTGGTCGGAGACCAGCAGTTCCAGCGCGGTCTTGCGGGCCTCGCGCACCTCGGCAGAGTTGGTATCCACCACCATCCCGGGCGCGGCGGGCATGGCGCAGGAGGGCCAGAGGTTGGGGCGGCCCTCGATTTTGACCGCGCACAGGAAGCAGGACGCCGAAGGGGCGAATCCCTCGACGTGACACAGCGTGGGGATGCGAATGCCCGCCCGACGTGCGACCTGCAGCAGGGTTTCGCCCGGCGCCGCCTCGACGGGGCGGCCGTCCATGATGAGGGAAAAGCGGCTCATGGCGGCGGGAAAAGCCAGGGTTCGAATCCTCCTGGAACCGCGGAAGCCCAAGCGTTCTGCGCCAGCGTCGGCAAGCGGGTCTCCGCGGCGCAGGGATGCGCGGCGAACCAAGGTTCCGGCGCTCCGCTCGCGCCGCCGGGCGCGGCGGGCGCGCGGCCGGACCCGGGGCGGGAAGCGCCCGGGTTTCGGGGGTCGGTTGGCAGGGCCGGTTTCATTGCACTTCCACTGCCTGGTAGGGGCAGACCGTGCGGCAGGTGTCGCAGCGGGTGCAGCGGTCGTCCAGAATCCGGTGCCGCAGGTAGGGCGTCAGCGGGATGGCGTCCACGGGGCAGTGCTGCGCGCAGAGGGTGCAGCCGGTGCAACGGTCGTTGATGGTGTAGTGGATCAGCGCGGCACACTTGCCGGCCGGGCAGCGGCCCGCGAGGTGGGCTTCGTACTCGTCGCGGAAGTAGCGCAGCGTGCTGAGCACCGGGTTGGGAGCGGTCTTGCCCAGACCGCAGAGGCTGCCCTGGGCGACGTGATGGGCGAGCCGTTCCAGCTCCTCGAGATCGGTCCGGCGGGCGCGGCCGGCGCAGAGTTTTTCCAGCAGTTCGAGCATCCGCTTGGTGCCGATGCGGCAGAAGGTGCATTTGCCGCAGGACTGGTTCTGGGTGAACTGCAGGAAATACCGGGCGATGTCCACCATGCACGCGGTGTCATCCAGCACCACCAGGCCGCCCGAGCCCATGATGGCGCCGATGTCGCGCAGGGACTCGTAGTCCACCGGCGTGTCCGCCAGCCGCGCCGGCACGCAACCGCCGGACGGTCCGCCGATTTGCACCGCCTTGAAGCGCCGGCCCGGCGCCACGCCGCCGCCGATGTCCTCGACGATTTCGCGCAGGGTGGTGCCCATCGGGATTTCGATCAGGCCGGCGCGCCGCACCTTGCCGGCCAGGGCAAACACCTTGGTGCCCTTGCTGGTGCGGGTGCCGATGGCGGCAAAGGCGTCGGCGCCGTGCCGCACAATCCACGGCACCAGCGCCAGGGTCTCCACGTTGTTGATGAGCGTGGGCTGTCCCCACAAGCCGGACTGGGCGGGGAACGGCGGCCGCAACCGGGGCATGCCGCGCCGGCCCTCGATCGAGGCGATCAGGGCGGTTTCTTCTCCGCAGACAAACGCCCCGGCGCCCTCCCGAATGTGGAAGCGCAAGGGATACTCGGCGCCCAGCAACCGCTCGCCCACCCAGCCGCGCCGCTCGCACTCGGCCAGCGCGGCCCGCACGCGCTTCAGGGCGTTCGGGTACTCGTGGCGGATGTAGAAAAAGGCGTCGTGCGCGCCTACGGCCACCGCGGCGATGGCCAGCCCCTCGATCACCCGGTACGGAAACGACTCGAGGATCATCCGGTCCATGAACGCGCCGGGATCGCCTTCGTCGCCGTTGCAGATGACGTACTTCACGTCGCCGGGCTGCTGGCGGACGGCGCGCCACTTCACCCCGGTGGGGAAGCCCGCACCGCCGCGCCCGCGCAGCCCGGAGCGCTCGATGGCGTCAATGATCGCCTCCGGCTTCCATTCGAGCAGGCAGCGGCGCAACGCCTGAAACCCTTCGTGGGCCAGGTACTCGTCCAGGTCCAGCGGGTCCAACCGCCCGTAGTGCTCCATGGCGATGTGCACCTGGCAGCGGAAAAACGCCGCGGCATCGGCGTCGCGTCCGTTGCTGGATGGCAGTGCGGCGGCGCCGGCTGCGGGAGGCGAGAGGGGCGGCACAGGTTCGTCCGAAAACACGCCGTCCACCAGCCGCGACCACCACCGGGCCAGGCGCCCGTCCAGGCCGGCCGGGGTGAAATGGGTCTCGACAAATGCCGGCGCCAGCTCCGGCGTGATGCCCGCGTGGGTGGCCTTCCGGCCGTCCGGTTCCACCACTTCGATCAGCGGGGTGCGGTAGCACGCGCCCACGCAGCCCACCCGCTTGACCGTGGCGTTGGCGCCCGTGCGGGCCAGGTGCTCGCTCAACGCGCGAAACACACGGTCGGTCCCCTTGGCGGCGCAGCAGGAATCCAGGCACACCTGGATTTGCGCCGCGCCCGGCCGGGGCGCTTGGGAACGCAGCTCCGTTTCCACCGGACGAGACGCCTGCCGGGCGAGGAAATCCCGCAGCAGCCCCGGGACCTTTTCCGCGGCGGTGTACCCGAAGGTCTCTTCGCCGATGCGCACCACCGGTGCGAGCGTGCAGCAGCCCAGACAGGCCACCGGCTCGATGGTGAACTGCCGCTCGGGATCGGTGTCCGCGCCAGCCGGGATGCGCAGATGGCGCCGCAGGGCGTCTTCCACGCGGTCGGCTCCGCCCACATGGCAGGCAGTACCGTGGCAGACGTGAACGACATGCCGGCCCACCGGCCGGTGGCGAAACATGTCGTAAAACGTGGCCACGCCGGTGATCGCGGCCGGCGTGATCTGGCTGTGCCGGCAAACGTACTCGAGCGCTTCGCGGGGCAGGTAGCCGTAGTGATCTTGCAGCGCCTGGAGCACCGGGATCACCGCCTCGGGCGCGCGGCCCACGCGCTCCAGCGTCTCCTCGACATAGCGCAGGTCCACGGGGGAGGCCGCGCTGCCGAGCGGTTCCGCAAGCGGGCGCGACGCGGGGGGCGATGCGGTGATCAGCGGGGCGGCGTTCATGGTTGCCAGGCCTCCAATCGGGAGGGGCTTTCCGCCGCCACACAGAACAGGGTGTTGACCGTGCGCACCACCATGACTCCCCGGGCCAGGGCCGGGCTGGCGTGGACTTCTTCGCCCAGGTCAAACCGCGCCAGTTCCCGCGGGGTGCGACCGGCCTCCAGCACGGCCACCGACCCCTTGGTTCCGAACACGTACAGCCGTTCTCCGGCGATGGCGGGGCTGGCGTGCACGTCGAACCCCAGCTCGTGTTCCCAAACCAGTTTGCCGTCCGTCAGATTGTACGCGGCGACCACGCCGTGGGTCAGCACGGTGAACACGAGGTCTCCATTGCTTGCCGGGCTGGTGATGTCGGGCACCCACTCATCGGTTTCCCAGACCAGATACGAACGGGTGACGTCGCCCGCGCCGTCCGGACGCAGGGCAAACAGCCGGTCCGAGGGGCTTACCCCGAGGAACAGGCCGTTCACAAACAGCGGCGAAGGGGTGACTTCGCCGGACAACAATCGGGCGCGCCAGAGCTCCGTGCCGTCGCGGGCGTCGTAAGCGATGACGAAATCCCCGCCCAGCGTGCCGATCTGGGGTTTACCCGCAGCCTCGAAGACAACGGGCGTGGCCCAGGACGCGCCCACGGGCCGGTTCTTCTGCCAGAGCACCCGTCCGGTCGCGCCTTCCAGCGCGTACAAGCGCGAGAGGTTTTGGTCCGCGTCGCCCTGGTCCAGTTGCACCAGCAACCGATCCTGCCAAGTGACCAGTGACGTGGCGTGCCCGTAAGGATTGCGCGGCACGCCCAGATTCCTCGACCAGACCGGGTCGCCTTCCAGGGAAAAGGCCGCCAGGTCCCCGTTGGCGAAGAACGCATACACCCGTCGTCCGTCCGTGGCCATCGTGGCCGCCGCGAAGCCGGTCATCTCCGGGACCTCCGGCGGTTGCGCGGGCGAACCGGGCACGTTGATCACCGGCCGCGACCAGAGCCGCCGCCCGTTCTCCAGATCAAAGGCCAGCACCTGGCGCTGGGATTTGTCGCCTCCGGAGAGAAACACGCGTTGGCCCCAGATCAACGGCGAGTTGAATCCCGGAACTTCCAGAGGGGTTCTCCAGCGCAGGCCGGCGCCTCCGGTCAGATCGAACTGTTGCGGAAGCGTCAGTCCGGGCACGTGGGCGTTGCCCGTGGGCCCGAGGAAACGCGGCCAGTTGGCGGCATATTCGGCCGGCGAAGGCATGTCACCGGGGTCCTCCCTGCCGTGGTGACGCGCCAGCAACGTGTCCATCGCGGATGGATCAGCGGGCAGGGTGCTGCGGGCGGTCCCGCCCAGCCAGGCCGCCGTCAAGACGGTGAGCGCGGCCACGGCGGTGGTCAGCCGGCGCGCGCGCCGGGCGTGGTCCTCGGCGCGCTCGAGCGTATCGGATCGGACCCGGGGCAAAGGGGCCGCCACCTGCAGGCGGGCCAGCCACCGCCCCAACGCGACCAGCGCCCCGGCGCTGCCCAGCAAAAACCAGGCGCCGTATTGGTGAACGGCCAGTTGCCAGGCGTGGCGACGGCGCAGGCGCAGATCCAGCGCGCGAATTTCCTCTTTGAGAGCTTCGTTGGCCGGCTCCGCCACCAGTTGCTGCTTGAGCGCGGCCAGTTGGGGCGACTGCAACGGGTCGTCGTGCCGTGTGAACCAGTACACGCCCAACAGGGTCAACACGCCCAACGCGCACAACGCCGCCGCCACCCACACCGCGCGCGTCAGCGCCCGCACGGCGTCAGCCGGCGCGACGGGCGTCAGGGGATCGCGGAGTTTGGCGGCGGGCGGGTTCACGTCTCCGATTGCAGGCGCGCCGCAGCGAGGTTGGCATTCAAGCTGGCGGCTTCCGCGGGCGAGATCAAGCCCAGCCGCACGCGTTCATTCGGACAGGACAGGTAACAGCGGCCGCAGGCATAGCAGGCGCCGCGGTCCGGCTCGAAATCCGTGCGCGCGGCGCGGCGCGTGAGGCTGATCAGCCGCACGCCGAACACCAGGCCTGCCCAGCCGCCGAACCAGCCTCCCGCCGTGTTCAGGCGGCGGCGCAGGTCGGCCGCGCGGGCCAACAGGGCCGGCGCTTCCTCCTCGGCGCGCACCAGGGCGCGGCTCTCCGGCGTGGGCGGCGCGGGCGGAGGCAGTTCTCCCCCCAACGCCAGGTAACGCTCGGCCAGCGCCACGTCAGGATGCAGTCGGGCCGCGGGCACGCCCAGGCGCGCGCCCAGCCAGGCGCCCAGGGCCACCAGGATCGGCAACGCCGCCAGCAACCAGGTCAACCGGCGGCGGTCCCGCGCCCGGGCCGCCGGCGACGGCGCCGGCAACGGCTCCCGAATCGCGCCAAAGGGACAGGACTCCTCGCAAAGGCGGCACTGGGTGCAAACGTTGGGGGTGATGCGCACCCGCCAGCGCGAGACCAGCGAGCCCAGCCGCAGCAGCGCCCCGTAGGGGCACAGGAACCGACAGAACGGCCGCCCTACAAACATGGCGCTGACCACCACCACACCGCCCAGGCTCAGCATGAACAGGCTGCCGGTCATTCGAAACAGGGGCACCAGTGGGTCGTACCGGCAAATGATGAATCCTACCCCGGTCCCGGCCAGCGCCAGCCCCGCGCCCAGGAACAGGTAGGGCAGGGCGCCCAACCCCTGTTCCAGCCACTGCGGGACTTTGACTGGTTTCAGCAAAACCAGGTCTTGCAGCGCTCCGTGAGGACAAACGGCCGCGCAAAACGTCCGGCCTGTGAACAGGGAAAAGGCCAGCGGAACCAGGAAGAACAACAGGACCGTCAGGGGAATGACATAACCGGGCTGAAACAGCCCGCAGATCACGTTCTGCGGCGCGCCGATCGGACAAATGCACCCGGCGCGGTAAAAACCGAAGTAGATCAGCGAAAACACCGACAACGCCGCCAGCCCGCGCCGGGACCGGCGCCGGTGCACCAGCCAGGCGGCCAGCCCCAACGCCAGGATCAACACCGCCAGGTCCACGTACTCCCACGCCACTCCGCGCGGCGGCGGCGTGGTGATGCCGGGAGGCATCACGTAATCGCTCTCGAATTCCGGCGGGGGGAAGCGCAACTCGGCCCGTGCCAACAAACCGCCCGCCCCCCAGGCCGCCCATCCGCCCGCGCGCAGAAGTCGGAGCCGGTGGAGGAAGCGATGCGTCATTCGTGGGCGGTGAGTTTGTGAAAATAGGGCTGGCTGGCCGGCACGCGCCGGAAGGCGTCACCGGCACAGACCCGGGCGATCGAGCACTCGTTGCAGTTCAGACACCGGTCATGTCGCACCTGGAGGTAGAACGAGCCGTTGCCGAAGCGGGTGCAGCCCTCGACGCAGCGGGCGCAGCCGATGCATTTGTCCTCGTCAATGTTGTACTCGTAGTACGGGTCCTCGATGAACCGCCGCTCGATGGCCGCGGTGGGACAGACCTGGTTTTCCGCGCCGGTGTTGAGCGCGTTCGGCTCCGGCACGAAGTACCCGGTGCACAGGTCGCAGTAACCGCAGATCGGATAGCTCTGCACGCACTTCACCGCGGAGGGCTTGAGCACACACGCGGTGGCGCAGTTGCCGCAGTACACACATCGCGCGGGATCAATCTGCCAGACGTAGTTCTGATCCCTCGCGCTGCGCGTCGCCGCCAGGCCAAACAGCGCGCCCAACCCCGTCATGGCGGCCACGCGCAGGCCGTCGCGCAGAAACCGGCGGCGGTCCAGGGGCATCCCGGTGGTCAACGGGTCTGTCATGGCGTCAGGTGGCTGCTTTGGGAATCATAACCCGAATGTCGGCCGCCACCGGGTCCAGGATGTAAATCTGCCCGGCCCGGTCGGCTGCCACGTCGAGGCTCACGCGCAGGGTGTCACGGCAACTGTCCTTGCGGGCCACACGCAGGTTTTCCGGAAAGCTTTCCACGCCCGCCACCACGCACACCAGCCGCCCGTCCGGCTCGTACACCTTCACGCGCGGCAGCCCCTTCTCGGCGGTGACGATCCGGCCTTCCGGTAACAAGGTCAGGGCAATGGGATTGCAGCAACCGCAAAAGGCCTCGATGCCCATGCCCGGTCGCCCCCAGGCCGTGAGACGGTCGCCCTCCCGGCTGTAGCACTCGACCAGATGACGGCCGCTGTTGTTGATCCACAACCGGCCGTCCGGCTGCCATTCCACGTCCAGGTGCGGGCTGGGCAGGATCAGACCCGGAATGCCCCGCTCCGGGTCTTTTTCGACAATGGCGCCGCAGAGCCTGCCCGTACGTTCGTACCGCCAGACCACGCGGTTGCCGGAGTCCGCCACCCACAGGTCGCCAGCCGTCGTCGCCAGCCCGGTCAGCCAGGCCCGGGCGCGGGGCGGCTCCCATGCGGTCTGGCGTTGCCCCTGAACGTCAAGCGCTTCCACGTGATCGCGCAGGGCGGCATACACCACACCGTCCGCGGCCACGGTTACGCACCGCACCGGGCCGCCCAGGGCGACTTCTCGAAGCACCTCCCCGGTTCCGCTGACCTCGACCAGGTAATGCCCGGCCGCGACCCAGAGGCGCCCGTCCGGACCGAGCGCGAATCGGCGGGCGTCCGGGCGGGGCGCCCTGAACCGGCGCGCCTCGGTGTAGCCGATCAGGCGCGGATCGGTGGTTTCGTAGCGGCTGACATCGTAGCCCCGCGCCGGGGAGGCGGGGGGCGCGGCGGTGAAGGCGGATGGGCTGGCGGCCAATCCCAGACCCGCCAGCCCCAGCCCGCCGCCCGCGCGCAGAAACTCACGACGACTCAACCGGTTGTCCAGATGCGACCGGTTCATAGCAGACCTCTCATGTGGGTTGAACGCGCCGCCCACGCGGCCGGCAGATCACAAGCCGGCCAGGCCTCGCAACCTCCGCAGGGCGAGGCCTCCAGACACTCCGGCGAGCGGACGCGCACGCGCCCCCGCCGGGCCAGCTCCACCGAGCCGCCAGCCAGCACGGCCAGCGCGGCCCAACGTCCGCAGGCGCGGAGAAACTCCCGGCGGTTGGCCGGGACGCATGGGAGCGGGAAGGCGCTCATTGCCGTAAGTTGTTCACCATTTCGAGCCGGCGGACCAGTCGCAGACCGCCGTTTGCCTGATGCAGGTCAAGTTTTTTCAACGGCCGTCCGTGGACTACGTCCCTTTTGTCCAAGGCTTGCCGTTTTTTGCCGGGAGTCGGGTGCGAGCCGGGCGCGTCCTACCATTTTTTTCGTGCGGAATCGGCGGAGTTGGTGTTTAATATGCTAAATCAGCAGGCTGCGAAACTTTGGCCCAACCGGACCATAATGGATCACCCGACAAACAAATCCCAGAAGGAGACCATGAAAACCCGCTTACGAATCTTCCTGGTCGTCGCGCTCCTCGCGGGCGCCGGCCTGGCGGTGACCGCCCAATCCTGGTTGCCCAGGGCCCTGAAATTTCTCAGTGACGTTGTCACCGGCTCGACCGAGTCGGTGGAAACCGGTTCCTACCAGGCGGAACTCCGGGCGGCGGCCGAGCGCCGCGCCAAAGACCCGGCTTGGAAGCCCGCCTGCGGCGAGGTCGCCACCATCCAGATCGGCGACCCGGACCGCCCCGGCGCCCTGCGCAATTACTGCCTGAATCGCGCCGGCGAGATTCTGGCCTGCTTTACGCCGTCCCGGGCGCGTCCGCACGGCGCGGCTGCCGTCGCGGGTCCCTCCTCCGCCGAGCCCGGCATGATTCGGGTGTACTCGCCGGACGGCGAGCTGCGCCACACCTGGCCGCTGAACATTCAACCCGAGGCGGCAGCCGTCGCGGACGACGATACCATTTATGTCGGCGGTAGCGGACAGCTCCTGAAGCTCGACCCCTCCGGCCGGGTGCTGGCCCGCGCGGAAACCCCGGTCGCCAACGCCACGGTCACGCTCAGCCCGGAAACCGAAGAGATGATCAAAGACCAAGCCCGCCAGACGCGGAGCAGCGTCGAAGAGGCGCGCGCCCGGATGCTGGAATCCCTCCAGCGCCGCCGCGGCGATGTCACCGGGCTGGCGGTGAGCGGATCGGATGTCTTCGTGGCCGTGCCCTCGCCGGTGGATTTCACTTACCGGGTGTATCGGTTCACCCGCGATCTGTCCGACCCGGCGCTGATCGTCGAGAAGCTGCGCGGCTGCTGCGCCCAGATGGACATCCAGGCGCACGCTGGCCACCTCTGGATCGCCCATAACGGCCGCCACAGCGTCGAGTGCCGCGACCGCGACGGCCAACTGGTCCGCAAGTTCGGTAGGCGCGGCGCCCTCAAGGCTCCGGACTTCGGCGGCTGCTGCGAACCCAAAAACGTGCGCGTGCTGGCCGACGGCGACATCCTGGCCGCCGAGTCCGGCCCGCCCACCTGCGTCAAACGGTTCTCCTCCGAGGGCCGCTTCCAGGAAGTGCTGGTCCTGCTGGAAGGCCCCGGCGACTGCGTGCGCGTGACCGTCGCCCCCAGCCCGGATGGCCGCCGGGTTTACTTGCTCGACACCGCCCGGGACGCCATCCGGGTGTTTGCCCGCAAGGGCTGACTTCTCGCGCGCCATGCATCCCGGTTTTGCGTGCAGAAAAGGCGGGCTGGCAGCCTCCGCGGGAAGTGCGGTGGCGCGGCGTTCCATCCCGCCCAACGCCGGTTCGCTTTCCCCCCCTGTGTCAGCCCGGGCTGCGAACCGGTTTTGCGCGCCGGCCGGCGCCCTGGCGCTGTTTTGCGGGCTGCTGATGGCCGCGGCGCCGGCCCGCGCCGCCGAACCGCTGCTGCTGGTGGTCATGGACCCGCTGGCGCGCGAGCTGGCCTGCGCCTGCGTGCCCGGTTACGGCCAGCGGGATTATCGCAAGCTTGCCACCCGGCTGCAGACCGCGCTCAAGCAACCGGTGTCGGTCGAGTTTTCCGACGACCTGGGCGACTCGTTGAACTTCGCCGCCTCCCGCGAGCGGGTGATCGTCGTCGGCGACCGCGCCCTCGTGACGCACGCCGCGCGGCAGGCCGGCTGGCCCGCCCGCCCGGTGTGCGAGCTGACCGATCGCGAGGGGCGCGCCACCGCCGCGGCCCTGTTCGTCGCCCGAAAGGAGGACACCGCGCGCGAGCTTCAGGACCTGGCCGGACGGCAGGTGTTGGTCGGCCTGGCGGAGGCCGACGCGCGCCTGACGGCCGCCCGGGCCGCGCTGGAGGCCCTGGCGCTGAACCCGCCGCCGCGCTTTGAACCCCGCGGCTCCAGCACGGAAGCCGCGCTGGACGTGCTCGACAGCGCCGCCACGCCGCCCCCCGTGGCGGTCATTCCGGAATACACCCTGCCGCTGCTCGAAGGCTGCGGCAGCATCGCCCGCGGCGATCTCCGTGTACTGGGGCGCTCGGCGCCGACGCCGTTCATTACCGTGTTTTTCAGCGCCGAGCTGCCCGCCCACCTCGCGACGCGTGTGGAAAAGGCCCTGTTGGACCTCGCAAAGGACGCCCGTCTCCTCCGCGACCTGGAAAGCAAATCCGGTTTCCGCCCCCTGACGTCCGCCGCCTCGGCTCAAGCCGTGTCCGCCCCGCCGCCCCGGGCCGCCGCCGACTGGCCGGACTGGCGCGGCCCCAATCGCGACGGCCGCGTGCCGCGTTTGCCCGCACGCCTGCCCGACCCGCCGCGGTTCGTGTGGCGGAAGCCAGCCATGTCCGGCTGCCTGGCCGGGTTGAGCGTCAGCGGGGGGCGGCTGGTGCTGGCCGAACGGGACCTGGACGACGAACGCGACGTGTATCGGTGCCTGGACGCCCACACCGGGGAACTGCTCTGGCGCTGCGATTTCCCCGCCCCCGGTCAGCTTGATTACGGTCAGTCGCCCCGCGCCACGCCCGTGCTCCGCGACGGCCGCGCCTACCTGCTGGGCGCGTTCGGCAGCCTGCGCTGCGTGGACCTGGACGACGGCCGGGTGCTGTGGGAACGCGACCTGCGGCGCGACTTCCGGGCGCCCCTGCCCACCTGGGGTTGGTGCGCCACCCCGCTGCTGGTGGACGGCTTGCTCATTGTCAACCCCGGCGCCAGAAACGCCGCGCTGGCCGCGCTGGATGCCCGAACCGGCCAGACCCGTTGGACCGCGCCGGGGCGGCCCGTGGCCTACGCGTCATTCGTGCTGGCCAATCCCGGCGGACGTCGCCAAATCGTGGGCTACGATCAGGAGGCGCTCGGCGGTTGGGACCCCGCCAACGGACGCGCGCTCTGGCGGGTGGTCCCGCCGGAACCGGGCGACTTCAACGTGCCCACACCCCTGGTGGTGGACGGCGGGCTCATCGTGGTCACGGAGAACAACGGCGCCCGACGCTACCGCTTCGATGACGCGGGGCGCCTGCAGCCCAAGCCGGAGGCCGTTTTGGCCGATCTGGCGCCGGACACCGCCACTCCTGTGATCGCGGCAGGCCGGGTGTTCGGCTTCCACCGCGACCTGTTTTGCCTGGACGCGCGCACCCTGGAGCCCGTGTGGCGCCTCGAGGACGGCGCCCTGGGCGATCACGCCACCCTGCTGGCCGATGAGGAGCGGGTGCTGGTCATCACGCTGGGGGGCGAGTTGTGGCTGCTGGACGCCCGCGCCAACGAAGCCCGCGCGCTCTCGCGCGTCCGTGTGTTCGAAGAGGATGTCGAGGTGTATTCGCATCCCGCGCTGGCCGGCTCGCGCTTGTACCTGCGCGGCGGCGAGCGGGTGGTCTGTCTCGATCTGGACGAAACCGCGTTGGCCGGACGATGAAAACCGATCTGCTTTGCTGGGTGTTGGGAATCGGCCTGGTGGCCGGCTGCGCCGCGCCCCGGACGGAGCGCGAGCCGGCGGCGTTTCTGCCGCAGCTTCGGGCCTACATCGAGTCCGTGACCGCCGAGCTGGATCAGGTGCCGGCCGAGCGGCGGGCGGTGTTGGAAGAGATTGCCGGGGTCATGGCGGAGGAGTTGCGAGCCGGACGCGACGCGCGGGTCACGTTCATTTGCACCCACAACTCGCGCCGCAGTCATCTTTCCCAAATCTGGCTGCAAACCGCCGCGGCCTGGCATCGGCTGGAACGCGTGCGCGCCTACTCGGGCGGCACCGAGGTCACCGCTTGCAATTGTCGCACTGTCACGGCCATGCGCCGCGCGGGCTTCGCGGTCAGCGACGCCACCCGCGGCGAGAACCCGGTCTATCGGGTAACCTACGCCTCGAACCGCCCCCCGGTGCGGGCCTGGTCGAAACACTACCGGTCCGGCGGCAATCCCCGAAGCGGGTTCATCGCGCTGATGACCTGCAGTTCCGCCGACCGAACCTGTCCGGTGATCGAAGGCGCGTTGGCCCGCTTCGCCATCCACTACGCCGACCCGCGCCTGTGTGACGATCTGCCCACGGAGACGGAGGCTTACGACGCCGCCTGTCGCCGGATTGCGCGGGAAATGTTTTACCTCTTGGCCGAGGTGCGCCGGCAGTCGCAGTCCAAGCGCTGACGCGAGAAGCAAGCAGCCCGGGAAAACGCCGAGCGTTGGGACTGCCCGGGAGGGGCAGCGTCTGCGCTGACCGTTCAACGCTTCGTAGCTTCGTGCCTTCGCGGCTTCGCGCGAGCCGGGGCAGATTCTCCGGCAGGCTCGGAAGCCCGCCGCTCCCGTAGCGGCAGCCATCTTCGCTGCCGTGGAGGGCGGCTTCCAGCCGCCCGGATCGCAGTTCAAAACCACCAAGGACACCAAGGGTCACCGCGGCAGGCCGGGACCGCCCGCCCTGCCAGCACCGAAGTCCCTGCTCCGGTAGGGTGCGCTCTCCGAGCGCGCCGGCGCCCATTCTGCGTGGTCTGCGTGGTCTGCGGGCCCCGTCCGCCGGGCTGGAAGCCCGGCTCGACGGCAGGCTGGGAAGCCTGCCGCTACGGGAGCGGCCGCCACCTTGGTTGCTTGTGGTGCAGGCATCTTGCCTGCTTGGGATTTAGCCCGGGCTTTTTTGCAGACTGGAAGCCTGCATCACATAGCCCGGCGGGCTGGGATAGCCCGCCCTGCCTTTTGCAGGGAGACCCAGCGGCTCGGACAACGCGGAGCGTTTGGAGTGCGGCAGCTTGCTGCCGCTTTCAGAAAACGCCCGCCTGCCGCAAAAGGCTCGATCCCCGCGCAGCCCGTCGCTCCATTCCCCAAACGTCCCCCCGACTTTTTCATGCGCCTCATCACCCAAATCGGCGGATAAGGATTCGCGGACCGCTGGCTGGTGCGATTGCCGTCCAGCAAAGGGGGCCAGCAGCAGGGCAAAGGGCGATTGGGCGCCGCGCGGACGGCTCCCATTCCTCACCGCGCCGAATAATCCAGACTTTTTCCCTCCCGTAACGACACCGCCCCCTCGACCCGGGTCCGTGACGGGCCGGTTGGGGGTGGTTTGGAGGATTCGCTCCGGCTACTGAAACGCCGTCGCCTGGGTCGGCAACGCAAACACTTCCCAGATCCGCAGCACCCGCCGGATCGCCTCGACCGGCGCGCAAAACCGCAGTCGCAGCACGCACCGAAACCGGCTCATCCGCCCCGCCAGGTTCACCACCAGCAGCCGGAATTTTTTCAGCCGCACGTTGCGCGCCTCCGGCTCCAGCGCCAGCCCCCGGATCGCACTGACCACGTTGTAGGCCATCAGCGCCAGTTTGAACCACGCCGCGTTGGCCTGAAAATGCTGGCTGGGCATGTGTCCGCCCCCCAGCCCGTTCTTCACCTCGTCATGCACGTGCTCCACCGTGCCCGCCTTCTCCCGGTGCCATGGCAGGAGCTTCGCCCCGTCCCACGGCAGGTTCGTCACCACCGCGTGATGCTGCCGGTCGCTGCCGTCGGCAAACAACACCCCCTGCGGCTTCAACAGGCGCAAGCCCACGTAGCGCAACGGCGGCAGCTCCTTCTTCTCCGTCGCCTCGTCCGGCACAAAATCCACCTCGGCCCACTGCCGCAACGTGCCGTCGGCCTCCGTGCCAAAGGTCCGCCACTCTTTCTCCGGCACCCGCGCCACCGCCCGGGCCAGCGCCGCGCTCATCACCGCGCTCACCGCAAATCCAATCGCCCCGCCCGGCTCCCGCGCCCGGTCCGGATGCCGCAGCCAGCCGATCAACTCCGCCTCGTGACAGGCGCTGTCGCCCCGGAAATACCGCTCCTTGACACTGGCCGGCAGCGCGGCAAACGCCGCCCGCGCGCAGGCCAGCGGGGCCTGCTTGGCCGGCACGTTGCCGTCCCGGAACTCGTCGGCCACCACCAGGTCCGCCTCCGCCCACACCGCCACCATCGGCTGATACCCCCGCCCCCCCCTCGTAGTGGGGCAGGGCATTGGCCTTGTGGCTTTCGATGAGCGTCGCGTCCTGATCAATCGTGGCGATCGTCAGCGCCTGGCCCGCCGCCTGATACTTGCGGGCCACCTGGCCCACCAACCCCGCCTGCACGGCTTGGAGTTGTTTGACCCCGTCGCTGGGCGGCAGGATGAAACTCTTCTGCTCGCTGCGGGCCGGCCGGCTTTGGGCCAGGCCCTCATCGTGAAAGCGCTCGAGGAAATCCCGAATGGTGCGCGCCTTGGGCAGGGCGAAGCCCAAGCCCCGCTCCAGGCAGGCGTCGTGCTGCAAGAGGACGATGTCTTCGGGACAGTCGCCGCCGGCGATCTGGAGCAGCAGCAGGGCTTCGATCCACTGGCTTTCCTCCAGGCCGCGGCGGCGGGACTTGAGCCGGAGGTTGGCCTGGACCTGGGCCGGGAGCTGGAGGCTGCGCAGGGCGCGGGAGGCGCACAGCAGGCCGACGCGGGCGCTGGCCATCTCGCGCAGGGGCCGGGGATCAATGCGGAAGGGGCTTTTGGCTTGGAGGGGCAGACGCGCGGGCATGCGCGCGTATAGACCACATATCTATAACAAAGGCAAGCCAAAAATGCAGCCCCACCTCACTTTCCTCCGCTTCTTCACCTCCTTATCCGCCGATTGGGGTCATCACAAATCCCCTTGACAGCCGCCGCCGACGGACCATTATTTTGCTAACCCTTAGACCCGTTATGAAAAACACCCAGGTTCAGCGCGGGACCCGCTGGGTTCGCCCGAAGGCGCTCTTTCTCGCCTTCGCCATGTTTACCCCCCGTAATCCTTGCTGAAAGCGCTCCTACTGTGGAAATCGGCGGGATGCTCCTCCTGTGGCTGGGCAAATCGCCTCCGGCGGCGCGCGACCTGGACCAGATCGCCGAGGCGTTGGCCCCCCGGGAAGGGGAGAGCCGCTCCGAAAAAACCGCCCGGCTGGAACAGTTTGTCCGGGATCACCCGCAATCGGGCTGGACGCCTTCGATCCGCGAGCGCCTGGCCGAGGATTACAGCCGGCGCCTGCGCTACCAGCGGGCCATGGAACACTGGGCGGACAACCTGCTGGCCCTGCGCGAAGAGACGGACCCGCCGCGCAAAGCGGCGGCCGACCGCGCCTTGGTGTACCTGGCGCACCACCTGCTCATCGCCGGGCAGATGGAGGAGTTGGGCGCCCTGCTCAAGGAGTATCAGGGACGCATCCTGGATGAGGGGCCGTTGTCCACCAGGCGGATTCTCATCGCCCAAAAGCACCGGCAGGCGCTCAAATATCCGCAGATGTCCTACAAGTGCGGCATCTTCGCGCTGGACGAGCTGGCGGAGCATCTGGGCTGGGAATATCCCCGCCAGTCGTTGCTCTACGAACCCTCCAGCCCCGAGGGGCTGTCCCTTCTGGACCTGCAGCGAGTTGCCGGCAAATACGGTTTGTCGGTGATTCCCGCGCGGGCGGGGCAGCCCGGTCTGCTGCCGGTGCCGGCGGTCATGCACACGCGCCTGGGGCACTACGTGACCCTGCTCCGGGTCCGGGAAGACCAGGTGCTGGTGTTCGATCCGGGCGCCATGGAGGAGCTGTGGGTGCCGGTCGAGGACGCGGCCGAAGAAGCCACCGGATACTTCTTGGCGCCGGGGCCGAACGCGCCCCGGGGCCTGATTCCCCTGGATACCGCCGCCGCCGCCCTGGTGCGCGGGCGATCATGTTCTGGCTATCCAGAGCAGTCTGAAGACTGTGACGGGGACGACGACGTGGAATGGAACGACGGCGCCGAGGACTGGTCCTGCAGCCAGTGCGAGGAGGAGTCCTGCTGCGGGGCGGCGCGCGTGGTGATCCGCTCCGACAAGCTGGACCTGTTCATCAAGGACCGCCCCCTGGTGTATCGCCCGAGCAAGGGCCCCATGATCTACCCCAAAATCCGGTTCAAACGCTACCTCATACCAGAAAGTCTTCCCGAATCTGATTCAAATCGGACCCTTGGCGGCAATTGGACCTTGGGCTGGCAGATGGCGGTTTCTATAAGTACAGAAGGTCCGGAATCCATGTACGAAGCTGAGGTTTTACTGCGCGGAGGACTGCGCTTTTACAGATTTCAGCATCTCGGCGGAGGGCAGTATGCCACCCTGAGCTTCCCTCATCCGCGGGACGGCTCGCGGCTCCGGAAGCCGGGGCAGGGCGCCCCGTGGCGACTGGAATTTGTCAATGGGCGCAAAATCGAGTTCAACGGACCGACAATCAGTAAAAGCAAAAACTATATTTCGGCCAGCCGCCTGGTGAACCGGCTGGGTTTTAGCCTGACCCTGAATTACGAGGATGATCCCGAATCACCCTCCTATGGTCGCTTGAAAAGCCTGACCGACGCGGACAACCAGGTGACCACGCTCGACTATGCCCCCTTCTACGGAAAAACCCGGCTCTGGCGCATCCGCGCTCCGGACAACCGGTCAATCACGCTCAACTACCTGCAAACCGACGGCGACAACGTGCTCCTGGCCAGCATCGCCGACGCCAATGGCCTGGTCAGCAGTTTTACCTATCCGACACCTGGCACGTATAACTCTGCCTATGCTGAAGGCGTGCCGGAGGCCGTCACCACCCCCTACGGGACCACCCACTTGGACTACGCGACAGGGCGCGACTATTGGGATGATTTTGTCATCGTTACGGACCCCACGGGAAGCAAGCGCGCGTATGCCCTGAAATACGACAATACAAGGATGCTCAGTCAGTTCGATGCCGACCAATTGCCCGAGAACACGCCCGACCCCAACACTGGCTATGAGGACGTCCAAGGCACAGGTACCATCAATACCCAAAACCGCAATTGGAACAACACCTTCGAGTGGGGACCGGCCGCCATGCAACTTTTGGAAGGCACCGACCCCGCCGATTGGAGTTGGGATGAAATCAAGCTCGCCCGCATTCGCAACTGGCTGATTAATCCTTATCTCAGTGACATACTCAACTACGTGCAAGAGCCTTCGCCGGACGGCGACGCCGAGGGACAGGTGACTTTTTACGATTATCCCGGCAAACCACAGGGCTCTCCGGCCTTCGTAGGCACCTCCCGCTGGCCCTCGGTCACCGCCCGCCGTCTGCCCAACGGCGAAACCCAGTGGAGCTACACGCCCCACAACGCCCAGGGCCGCCTCCTCCAGCGCAAGGAAACCTACACTCACCCTTACTACGGCAACCGCGCGGTTCGCGTCGTGGCCACTTACACCTACGCCGCCAACGGCGTGGACCTGCTCGAAGAGCGCGACGGCGCCGGCCACCTGCGCCAAACCTACACCTGGGACGGCCAGCACCGGCTGCTGACCCGCCGCGAGTACTTCCACACCGGCCCCAACGACTTCTACCAGACCTCCTTCACTTACGACGCCACCTACGGCCTGCCGGCCACCCGCACCGACCCCTCCGGTCTGGTCACCACCTGGACCTACACCCCCGCCGGCGGGGGCGCCAACGGCTACACCGTCACCCGCACCACCTCGCCCCCCTCCGGCGCCGACACCGAAGTCTGGGCCAACGGCCGCCGCGTCACCCACACCGACGTGCTGGGCTTTACCCGCCACTTCACCTACGACCACCTGGACCGCGTCATCCGCATTGACTACCCCGCCGACAACACCTACGAGGAGTTCAGCTACATCCGCACCGCCGACGGCGCCCCGCTCCTGGACCTGGACACCCACCGCGACCGCCTGGGCTACCTCACCCGGTATGAATACGACGGCGCCCGTCGCCTCCTGGCCCGGACCGACCCGCGCAACAACACCACCGCCTACGCCTACTGCGCCTGCGGCGACCTCGAACGCATCACCGACCCCCTGGACAACACCACCGAGTTCACCTACGACCTGGCCGGCCGCCGCAAGACCCTGACCATCAAGCGGGCCGACGGCACGGTGGATTATGCCGTCACCTACCACTACAACCGCCTCGGCCAACTGACCCAGGAAATCGTGACCCTCAACAACCAGTCCTCCGTGCGCCAGTACACCTACAACCACCAGGGCCTGCGCGTGAGCGCCGCCGTCAACGGCCTGCTCACCGGCAAAACCCTCTACGACGCCGAGGACCGGCCCTGGCAGGTCACCGACGCCAACGGCGTGACCGTCACCCACACCTACGACCTGCTGGGCCGCCGCATCCGCACCGACTATCCCGACGACGGCTGGGAAACCTTCCTCCACAACGACCGCGGCGTCATCCAGCACACCCGCCGCGTCAGCGCCACCCTCAACGCCACCACCACCTGGACCTACGACGAGTTCGGCCGCAAAATCACCGAAACCACCCCCAACAACGAAACCCTCACCTTTGCCTACGACGACGCCGGCAACCTGCGCACCCTCACCGACGGCCGCAACAAGACCACCACCTGGACCTACGACGCCGAGGGGCGCCTCTGGAAAAAGCGCTACCACGGCCAGAACTTCGACCAGATCGTGTACGATTACAACGCCAACGGCTGGCTCCGATCCCGCCGCTTCTCCTCCTCCGCCACCAACTACCGCGAAACCCTGTACGAGTACGACCCCGCCGGCAACCTCACCCGGGTGGACTACCCCGCCCCCACCCCCGACGTCACCTTCGAGTACGACGCCGCCAACCGCCTCGTCGGCATGAAGGACGCCTACAGCGCGCTGTTCGGCGCCAACGCCCGAACCGCCTTCGCCTACAACGCCGCCGGCCACCTGCTCGCCGAGGATGGCCCCGCCGGCGGCACGCCCGACCCCGACCGCCTCACCTGCACCTACAACCTCGCCGGCCTGCGCGCCGGCCTCGCCCTCACCCACGCCGGCGGCGGCGCCGTCTCCCTGACCTACGGCTACGACCTGGCCCGCCGGCTCACCACGATCACCCGCGCCGGCGACACCTTCAGCTACACCTACCTGCCGGTCGCCCTCGGCGGCCAGAACTACGCCGCCGACCGCCTCCAGCAGATCACCCTGCCCGGCGGCCTCAACGTGGTCAACGCGTACGCCGACCCCCTGCGCCGGCTCACCGCCACCGAGTTCCGCGACGCGGCCAACACCGTGAAAAACTCCCACGCCTACACCTACAACTACGCCGGCTGGCGCGACACTCACACCCGCGGCGGCAACGGCCACACCTACGGCGGCGCCACCGCCTACACCTACGACCCCAACGGCCAGCTCCTCGGCGCCAGCCTCGACAACCTGACCTGGGAGTACGACGCGGGCTGGAACCTGACCCGGCGCGCCGCCACCCCCTACACCGTCAACGACCGCAACCAGGTCACTTCCGACGGCGTCCACAGCTACGGCTACGACGCCAGCGGCAACCGCACCTGGAAAGGCGGGTCCAGCGGGACCCTCGAGTACGCCTGGGACGACGAGAACCGGCTCATCCGCGTGCAGACCGACACCTACTACACGCCCGAATACTACCGCTGGCGCACCGAGTTTGTGTACGACGGGCGCGGGCGGCTGCGCGTGCGCCGGGACTACGCCTGGCAATACGGCGGCTGGTACGGACCGGTCAGCGCCCGCTATTACTACTACGACGGGATGCTTCTGCTGCAGGAGCGCTCCACGCCCACCATCCCGCTGGTGACCTACGCCCGGGGGCTGGACCTGAGCGGCACCCTCGACGGCGCCGGGGGCATCGGGGGCCTGCTGGCGCGGTATCGGCACGCCACCGGCAGTCCCTACAGCATCAACGGGGTGAGCTTTTATCACGCCGACGGCAACGGGAACGTGACGTGGCTGGCGAGCCCGACGGGCGGCACCGACGCGGCCTACCGGTATGATCCCTTTGGGCGGTGGCTGTCTCAGAGCGGTCCCTGGGCCCAGGGCAACATCATGCGCTTTTCCAGCAAGCCGTGGTTCGCGCACAACTATTCCAATACCGACGGCCTGTACTATTACGGCTACCGCTTCTACGACCCCCTGATCCAACGGTGGCTCAACCGGGACCCGATCGGGGAGAAAGGGGGAGTGAACGTGTATCGCTTTGTACGAAACGCTCCTACTAGCCAGATTGATCCTCGCGGGCTGCAAACACTGCCAGCCTCCCCGTTGCCGTGCAGTCGCCCCGGCGGACGGCCGCCCATACCGGATCCAAATCGTCGGAGTAATTCTGAAGGCTGGCCGCAACGGTACTTCCCGCACGGCGGGCGATGCTGTAACCACTCACAAGGCAACGAGTGGGCGCTTGTAGATGGGCAGTGGCACGAGTTGTGGCCTGGAGAATGTACCCCGATATTCACAGATTGCGACGGGATGACTTGTGGCGGAGGGTTTTATGCGGTGGGTGCAATCAATGGGGATTGTTGGACCCCGGGCTGCGATTCATGGCCGTTCGCGAACCGACGCTGGGAGGGGCCGGGCGGCACAAATGGCTTTAGGGCAGTCTCACCAGAAGCTCGCGGTTCACTTGAAGGCAACACACCTCCCGGCTACACCTACGGTCCGCGCCCACCCTGTCAATGTGAACCGCCCCGCTGGGGCGCAACTCACAACCGCTGAAACAGGATTCTATGACTGAGGAAGGATGGTTGGCTTGGGTGACATTTGTGCTGGTGATTCTTTTGCTCACCGTGCTGGTGTACGCGTTAAGACGACGCCATGCAATTATTGCCGCGGCCCTAGGCGTCGTCGGTTTCATCCTCATTGCCGTTACGCTCTGGTATGTCCAACCCTTCCGTGTTCCGCACAAACTGCAGATTCTGGATCAGACCACGTTGCCAGATGGAGGAATGTTGATACTCGGTCAACGCTATAACGGTATTTGGAGTGAGCCCTCTACCATCAGCGTGTACCAACGTGTGCGAGCCAATTTATGGGTTGAATACTGTGTGAAGCTCGAGGCTGGCTACTGGAGATCAGGGCGACTTGTGCCGGCCACCAACCAAGTGATGGAATTCTACGTGTATCACGGACGAACGCCGGTTCTCAAGATCAATTGCACCAACTTTACGTCAGTGTTGTGCCAAGATACGCGATGGGCAATAAGGCCGTTTTTACTCCAGGAAGATCCGTTGGCGAATCCGTCCAAGCGTCCGGAATGGGTGAGCAGGTTTCCTCCGAATGAGCACATGGCCTCACCCTAGGAACCATGAAGCGACGCCTCTCGAAGACAGCCGTTGGCGGTGGCGGGCGCAGGAAACGGGATGGTTCTGATATTCACAAGTGGCATCCTGTCCAGTGTACTGCACTAACCGCGTGTGAAATCAACCGAGCTCAGAATCGCTTCCATAGCTTCTTCACAAAAACGCGGCGAGCCTGCAACCCGTGACCACGCAGCGCGATCCTGTGAACAATCAGATGGCGTGTCTATTTTCGTTAGCCGACACAAGAAAGACGGAGCATGAATCACCAACCACCCGAGAACAGTCGGAAACGCTTTCTTGGTTTGCGACCGGCCATTGCTGTTGAAACGTTCATCATTGTGCTCGTGGTCTGTTTGTTTCTGTTCGGAAAGCTCGGAACGTAGTTGCTGAACGCGGTGAAGAATCTGGTTGGTCAATGAGTAAATCGCCACGGCTGTCCCGCCAATTGGTGTAAGCAATCGCCCCGCGCTCAGGCCGCGGTGGAGGCAGGTCGGCCACCCGCGCGTGTGCCACAACCTTGGCGCTCCCTCCTGCCGCAGCGGGTCAACCAACCACCTTCTGCGCCCCCGGTTCCGGTGCAATCGGAGTTGAGCCCTCGTTTCCCCAGCCCCCAAATCGGCGGATACGGACGGCGTGATTGCCTTTACCCAGTAAACCCCTCAGGTCACAGGCTGATCAGCCGGGTGTCGAAAACGCCAGCCTTGCGTGTGTTCAAGCAGGACGGATCAACTGCGGTTTCCCTTGCCGTTTGGGGCAATCGGGCAGCCGTTGACTGCGCGCCTCGGCGTGGTATTTATTCTTCCCCATGCCAGCGGTAATCAGGATGCGTCCGACATCCCGGCGCTGCTACGCCGTTCATTTGGCGCGGCGGCGGGTGCGCCCACCCTCCGCTCGGAGTCCAAGCGGTGCCAGCGTCTGCGTCGTTGCCGGGCGCCTCGACGGCGCCGGGGGCATTGGGGGGCTGCTGGCGCGCAGTCACGGCTACAGCGGGGGCAACTGGGGCAGCCACAATTTCTACCACGCCGACGGGAACGGCAACGTGACGGCCTGGTCAACCACGGCGGCGCG
>FWPU01004640.1_pt1 | contig 31631 bp, 28 predicted proteins | sample 2228361 | NCBI WGS metagenome assembly FWPU01 (sample SAMEA103939777, study PRJEB20133) | metagenome | reverse complement strand
CGATATGCGCGTACGGCCCGAAGCCATATACATGGACCTCGTCCAGGTAGTCGAGCACCTTGGAGGCATCGAGAAAATCCTGCTCGGTGGGGGTCCTGCGCTCCCAGGTCTCAATGTCCACGGTGTCCATTCCGATCCAGGGGCAGAAGGTGACCCGGTTTCCGCCGAGCTCGACGTCGTGCTGCGGGTTGCGTGCCTTGAGAAGCACCCTGCCGGGGCATTTCCTCAAGCTTTCCTCGACCAGATAGGGGGGAAATCTCACGAGCTTCTTCTGCCTGTCCACCGTGCAGCCGGCATCGCTCAGGACACTCAACGCGCGCTCATGGTCGAGGACGACGCCGGTCTGTTCCAAAACCTGGAGCATGGCCTCGTGGACTTTCTCCACTTCCTCAACCGTCAGAACTTCAAACGGTCTTTCGACCACATATCCCTTTTGCGGCATGGTGGGGTTACCTCCTCAATGCAGGTATCAGCCGCCAGTTGAACGTTGCAGACCGCCAGCCGGAAAAGGGAGGCAGCCCGAGACGCAAACTCATGGCTGCGACAGCGTTATCTTCTTCGGGGTCCGGAACTGGCGTCAGGGGCCTGAAAAGCGGCCCGCGGCAACTGGCCGCTCCCCCCGGACCCATCACTTGCCCACCAGGCGCCTGGCCAGAGCCGCTCCTCCGACGGCAGTCGGGTCGTATCCGTCCGCTCCGATTCCCGCGGCAAAGGCGTCCGTGATGGCCCCGCCGCCCACCATCACCTTCAGTTTCTTCCGCAGCCCTTCACTCTCGAGTTTCTCGATCACCTTCTTCATCTCCGGCGCGGTTGTGGTCAGGAGGGAGGACATGGCCAGGATCTGTGGTTGGGATTCCCGAACGGCAGCGAGAAACTGGTCCGCCGTGATGTTCACGCCCAAGTCTACCACCTTGAATCCCTGGGCGGTCATGAGAGTGGCGACCATCGCCTTGCCGATATCGTGGATGTCGCCGTAAACCGTGCCGAGAACCACGGTGCCGACACTCTCCCGTTTGGCCCCGCTCCGTTCGATGGCCGCCTCGAGGATCGGGGTAGCCGCCTTCATGGCGTCCGCGGCTCCCACCATGTCAGGGAGAAACAAGTCCCCCTTGCCGAAGCCCTCGCCGATTTCCCGGATGGCTTCGGTCAACACGTCAAAAGCCTGGACCGGGTCGATCGAGACCTCCACGGCCTTACGGGCCCAATCGACCGCTGCCTTTTGGTCATAGGCCAGAACCGATTGTTTGAGCTTCTGCAGGATCTCTGCTTCCATGTTTCGATCGCTCCTATAACAGGGTAAGAATCCATGGGCCAAGGGGGGGGCATCACAGCAGCCCCCGGCTTCGATAGAACTCGTAGCCCTCCTTGAGGATCCTTTGCACTTCCTCTTCCTCGCTCGCTGTGAGCGGTTTGGAGATCTGGTGGGTGGCAAGGATCTGCTCCACCCTTTCTTTTGCATAATCCAGGGCACTCTTCTTCCCGGAGGCCACCCACTCGGGCAGGGTGAGTCGGTCAGTGAACTTCTGCAGATATTGCTCCTTCTTCCACCACTCCCGAGTATGAGCAGTGGTCAGGTAGTTGCCGGGGATGGGCCCGACCTGTTCGATCAGCTCCACGGCCAGCGTGTCGTCATTCACCTCGATCCCCTGGACAAACCTCCCCACCATGCCTGCGATCTCATCGTCCAGGACGGCCTGGACCGGGTGATGGGTGAGTTCGCCGTAGATGCCTCCGTGGAGCCAGATGAGGTTGGCGCCTCCGAGTGCGGCCGTCATGACCGAGAGGGCCTTTTCGTATCCGCACTGGAAGTCGATTCTCTTGGAGCTGCTGATGCCGCAGGCCAAGGCTCCGACGATGAGGTTGAATCTGCGGGAGAGCTGCGCTCGCGCCACCTGGTGGAGAGACGTGCCGATCCCGCCGAAGTCGGGAGAGCCGGTCCGCATGTTCATGGCAAAACCGATGTCTCCCATTCCGGTCCGGGTGCCGGGCCTCAGAATCTGGCACAGCACAATCGGGGCCGCATCTGTCGCAAGATCCAGGACCAGAGACCCTGCAAAGGTGGCCGGGCCGGTGCCTCCCATCACGTGTCCCCCTCCGCAGACAACCGGGAATCCGGCCTCGACGTATCGGAAAAGGCCTTCGATCTGGTCTTCGTAGTATGTCAAAGGAGCCGAGCATGCCACCACGCCGCAGTACTCAATGCCCAAGGCTTTTGCGAGCTCGAGATTAAAGATGTCAGAGCCGGCGGCGGTTCCTTCCATGAACTGAGCCTTGGTCGAGTGGGCGAGCTGAAGGGCAAAGCCCTCGGTGATGGCCATGGCCGGCGGTACGCCTTGGTAGCCGAAGTAAGGGGTGTAGCTTCCAAAGCAGGCCAGATGCTCGCAGGCGTCGAGGACCCTGACGCCGTCGATGAACTCCTGTTTTGTCGGCGGACGGGGATCCCATGTGTCGAGGTCCACTGTGTTCATGCCGGGGAACGGAGTGAAGTGTACCGTCGGGCCTCCCAGGATGATGTCGTTGTTGGGGTCTCTCGCCTTGAGACGAAAGCTGCTCGGCACCTTTTGGAGCGCGTCCTCGACAAGGCCCTGGGGAAACCGCACGCGCATCTGGTCGAAGTCCACACGGCATCCGTGGCGCCCCAGGATTTCCAGGGCCCTGCGGTGTTCGATCCGGACGCCGGTCACCCATAACACATCCAGCGCCCGGGACCAGATGGTCTCGACCTGCTCTTCCGTCAGGATTTCGAGGGGCTTGAACTTGCGCGTGAATCCCTTGTGCATCCATCTCTCCTTTTCTTCAGGATGTTCACTTGCAGAGTTTCTGAAATCCCGCGAGTGAATACTGCTCCGGGTTGATCTTTGCGTTGCACACGTATGGGAATGTGTCTCCGATGGAATCGATAAAGGTGGCGTGTTGGATCCTTTCATCCAGCATGACGCTCAGGCACACTGTATTGAAAGACATCCGCTTGTCGTCGCTCTGCAGGTAATACCAGGCGCTCCATGCCAGCTTCCAGAAAGCGTTGGAGCGGTCGTAGATTTCCTTCCAGTAATAGGTGTAGACTTCCCGGTCTACATAGATGACCTGCCTGCCATAGTTGTAGTACGGGTCGAGGGACTTGCCCTCGATGACCCAGACTGGACGGTTCACCCACACGGCGCTTGTGATCTGCCAAGGGGCTTCCTTGGATGTGGCATCCTGGTAGGCGAAAGCCACCAAGGTCTTGCCTTGGGGGTCTGGGACCCATTCTCCATCAGCGTTCTGGACGCACCGGAGCGGCTTCAGGCCCAGGAAAGGGGCGAGGACCTCCTTTGTACCGAGCAGTTTCCAGTCGAAGTCCATGATTTTCCCGTCGTATCCGACGTAACCTCCGTCGTCGCGTGCGAAATCGGAACCGAACATGGCGTCAGAGCGGTTCGCAGGGCTCATCCTCCGCACACGCCGGATGGCCGGCACGTAAGCCAGAAGGAGGCTTTGCTTGGCACTCCGGTAACGCCAATCCATCATGGCCGTGCCGGCAATGTCGTAGGGGGCGTCGACGACGATTTGACTGTAGGTCTCGATATCATCCGGGTTCTCCGCGTTGGCGGCCGGCCCCCACCCGTCCAGCGGAGTGGAGTACCACCGGGCCACGATGTCCCGCTCGTGGCCACCGCGAGTCACGAATCTCAGGAACATGACCGTGCGCAAGGGTCCATTGTTGTTGCGGGCGTAATACCCGTTGTACATGACCTTGATGGCCGCTTTCGGGTCTGCAGCCTCCACCCCCGGGAACGGAAACCCTTTGATGAACTTGGGCCGGTTTCCGCTGGTGGCTTCGACGATTTCGTTCTTGTCGTTCAGTCCGAACCGCCCGATGTTCTCTTGGAGGGACTCCAGAGCCCATGGAGTCTGTGTCTGGGCAGGGTCGAACTCGAGCTTCCCGAGCCGGATCGTCAGGTCGCCGTTCTTCACCCACTCGAGGGCGGGGTGCGGTATCAGTCCCTCGGCTTGCCGCCAGTTGGATTTGTCGATAGTCCCCTCGCCGGCAGAAGAAATTGGGGCGGCTGTCGCGGCAAGCAGGACGATTGCAAGAGAAGACGCTACGAATCGTTTCTGAGTCATTCCAATTCCTCCTCCTGGCAAACCGTTCAGATTGAAAGACAGGCCATCTGGGTATTGGGTGTTCTCTCTTTTCCTTCGTGGGCTCGCAATCTTCTGTTTCTCTGTGTGCGACGTGTTCCTGGTTCCAGACCAGAATCAGTTCAGGAGATAGGTGAAAATGAAGGAGATCTGATCCCGATCGCGAAAAAAGCCAAAGTTCGTAAAGGTTCCTTGGATGGCACTGTATTGCACCATAAAGCGGAAGGGATCGAAGATGTAGTTGACGCTGGGGGCTATCAGAATTGCTCCTCGAGGGTCGTAGGCGGCGGCTATCTGGGGCTGAAGTTTTCCGCTCAGATATGTCGTGTTGAGCATTGCGGTGAAGACGTGGTCGAACTCCTTGACCTTGGGGTAGTCCTTCAGACTGGGGTATACGAGGGCCGCCTGGCGCATCCTGCTGTCATAGTCGCGTACCCACTGGCCGAAGTATTGGCACGAAACGAAGAAAGTGCTCAGCTTGTTGAGCGGCCGGACCCAGATCTGCTTGTCCACGCCGATCATGTATCGGAGGATGTCCTTGCGGGGAATGGTGCCGCTCTGGGGGTTGAGCGGGAGGCCCTTCAAGCCCACGTCGCGAATGTCCAACCCGAGCAGGCCGTGCAGCAGGTCCAGAATCGCATCCGGCAGCTCAAGTTGAGGACCGAACAGAGTGGAGTTGTTGATCTCGGGAATGAATACCGGCTCATTCCAGAACCATGCGACTTCGCCTCTCAGCACGGCATCTGTTTTGGATTCCCAATAATTCATGCTGGCGCCTGTGATTCTGACTTCTGGAAACTCTCCCCAGAGCTGCAAGGCGTTGAGGTCGGCCAGAACAGCCGGACTGCCGATGACTTTGCTTCGCAAAGTTGGCATGTCGAGGAACGTCTGATAGTGGGCCAAGGCCAGATTGACGTTGCCGGCGACGAGGCTCTGCACGCGGACGCCCCAGCGGCTCTCGGACCACTGGCGGTCCGGCGTAAGAATCCTCAGGGAGGGAGCGAAGAATGAAGGAAGAGGCGCGGCATAAGGTGAACCACGGGGCGCCCAGGGGGCCACGTGGGCCTCGATCTTGCCGGGCACGAGGAAACCTTCCAGGGTGATCGATGAAAGCGGGCCCAGGTTGCCCAAGTTGTAGCTCGAACGGATCATCCAGAGCGGGATTCTGCGGTCGTCCAGGTCCTCGAAGGGCCCGCCGAAGGTATTGTCCAGAGGGTTGATGTAATCGAGAAGCCGGAAGATGTCGGTCTCGCCCCAGGCCAAGTTTTGCCTTCCGATCCGTACGAACAGAGGCCCCCGCTGGAAGTCCGTGTATGCCTCCCAGAGATCGTAGCTTTGTTTGAACTCGTTGATGTTCTCCCTGTCTGTTTTGCGGACGTTCTGGAATACGCTCGGGCCGTAGTCGTAGATGCCTTCGTATAGAAAGCGGGCGACGATGTGGTATTTCACCTCGAAGTCCAGAGCGCGGAGCGGGTAGAGGAAGTCAAGAGTCTCGGCGAGTTTGTTCAGGTCGTGGTTGACCTCGAGGACGGCAAGGTTTCTGTGTTGGACAAGATCTCCGGCCTCAACATCCGGGAACGAATAGCCCGTGCCGCTTTGTTCCGTGTCGGATTTTTGGAGCCGGAGGGTGGCCCGCGTTTGAACCTTGGCTGAAACTTTGAAGGTGTTGTCTTTGTCGATGGACAAGGCATCGCTCCGGTGTGCCGGGCCCGTGACGGAGATCAGACAAGCCAAGCTGGCCAGGACAAGTCGTTTCGTTCCCATGGTCCCCCCCTTCTTGCGTTTCCTCGCCCGACAGCCCAGTCAGCGAGGGTGGGTCGTGCTTGCAGGCCGTCGCGACCTCTGCCGGAGCGGGAACTCTCAGGTGGGCTTGTGCCTGCTGGCCCGTCCCGTCGTTGTGCCGGCAGCATAACCTGGGAGCGCTCGGATGGGTATGACCAGGAGTGAGGATTTTGCTTCGCTATTCGTGGTGAAAGGCTTGAGATGCGCGGTGGAGGATGGCCGTCCAGACGCTCATGGCGCTCGGTTGAGTGGATGCGGCGATGGGCCGCCTCCGCGTGTCAGGATCGCCCTTGTCCATGCGCCGAGAAAGGGGGCATCGGTAGGGAATCGGTCGGATCCGCTTTGTTGTGAAGGCTGCCGGGGGGAGCCCGCTGCCAGGAAGGCCCATGGTCGGCCTGCTAGCGGAAAACCGGTTTCGATGCAAAGACTGTTTGTCCTACTTGCTCCCGCCCACGATGCCCTGCTGGATGGCCTTGATGATCGCCTGGGAACGGGTGGTCACGCCAAGTTTTCGGAAAAGCGTCTTGATGTGAGATCGCACAGTGTGCTTTGAGATGAACAGGGTCTCTGCGATCTTCTGGTCCGAAAACCCTTCGAAGAGTCCGTTTAGGATCTCGAGCTCCCTCTGGGTCAGGGTCTCCCGTTCTTCCTTCGGAACGCCGGGCAAATCGCGGACCAGATCGACGAGAGCTCTCGTAATCGAGGGGTCCAGGTAGGCCTCGTCCTTCATCACGCGACGGACGGCCTTGATCATTTCATCCATGTCTGCGCTCTTGACGATGTACCCTCTTGCGCCAGCCCTCAGTCCTGCCACCACGTGGTCGGTGTCCTCGTACATGGTCAGCAGGATGATTCTGGCCTCCGGGTACTTCTCGCAGATCAGGCGGGTCGTCTCGATACCGTTGACGCCCGGCATCTTGATGTCCATGAAGATCACGTCGGGGTGGACTTTTTCCAGGAGCTGCAGGCACTCCAACCCTCTGCCTGCCTCGGCGACCGCGGAGATGTCTCCGCTCATCTCGAGCAGTTGCTTCAACCCTTTGCGTACGACCAAGTGGTCGTCCACGATCATGACCTCAATGGGGGGCATCGGCCTCTTCCTTGGATAGGCAAGGGACGGATGCCTCAATGCGGCACCCGTTTCCGACGTGGGCCGACACGAAAAGGCTGCCGCCCAGCGCCTCAAGCCGCTCTTTCATGAAAAGGAGTCCCATCCTGGGAGCCTCTGTGTCGGACGCCCAATGGGCGGACGTGTCGAATCCCACGCCATTGTCAGCGACGACAAGTAGAACGTGGTCGCGTTCCTTCCGGAGGCAGAAGTCCACGCGTGTCGCTTTGGAGTGCCTGGATATATTGTTCAGGGCCTCCTGGGCCACACGGAAGAGGCAGATCTTGGCCTTGCCGGAGACTCTCACATTGGAGAAATGGGTCTCTACATCGATCCCGGTGTTGATTTCGAACTCCTCGATCAGCCGCCTGAGAGCGCCTCCCAGACCGAGAGTGTCGATCAAGTCCGGTCTCAGGCTCGAGATCATGACCCGGCACTGGTCCGAGGCTTTTTTGACGATGGCGCGAAGCTCCGCGATTCTCTCCTTCAGCTTTTCGGGTTTCTTCTGCAGGATTTCCCCGGAGTACTGAAGCCGGTAATCCAAGAACACCAAAGTCTGTGCAAAGGTGTCATGGATGTCGGCGGCCAGCTTCTTTCTTTCCTCTTCTCGAACTTCGATCATTTTGGTCGTCATCGCCTGCAGCTCGCGCTGCTTGCGCTCAATTTCCACGAGCATCTGCGCGTTCTCGACCGCCACGGCCGCCAAGTGAAGAAGTTGCTGGATTAGATGGGAGTCCTTTTCCGTAAACGAAAACCCCGATGGGCTCTTGAGGATCAGGAGCCCCCAATAGGGAACTGGACCTGACAGAGGTGTGATCACGCAGGTCTTGGTCTTGCTGCTGGTGACGTCCGCGGACCTCCGGGCGTGGTCGTCCACGTATACGGGTGCCTCGGGTTTTCCCACTTCTTGAAGAAAGCCAAGGAGGTCATTCGACCGAAGTTCTTCGGGATGATGAAAGATCAAGTGCGTCTGGGTGTCTTCCCAGATGGCCAGAATGAGTTCCTTTCCCGGGAAAAGGCGGGTCATCTTTTCGAAGAGTCTGCGGAAGACGGTGTCGGAGCGAGGAGGTTCCGCGAGCAGCTCCTGGGTGAACTCGTACAGCCCCTGGATCTGGTTCACTTTCTCGTTGATGATCTCTTCACGGGTCCGGATGAAAGAGAGGGCGTTTTGCTGATAGGCCTCGATCATGATGGAGTAGAATTCATGGGCCTCTTTCAGAACATTCGCTATCTTCAGCCGGCCCTTGGAGTGCAAGTCGGCGAGCAACTCGTACATGACCGACCGGAAGATGTCCTGGGGCCTTAAAACGTCGCCGAGATGGAAGCCGCGCATCGCCCTGTCATAGCCGGCATTTGCTTGGTCCCTCTGGAGGGGGACGAGATCCCCGTCAAGGGCCTTCATCAGCACGTCAAAGAAGACCTTGGCCCTTTCGCGTAGAAGATCGGTCCGCAGGACGAAGTCCTTGTACGCGGTGCCCGAATCTTGTGCAAAGCGGCGGAGGGTCTCTTCCATGATGTAGGATCGGAAGGCTACGAAAACTTCCTTCAGACTACGGAAGGCTTTGGTACGGGAGCTTGGCTTTGGTCGCTTGGGCAAGGCTCTTACCGTATCGGATCGTTCGGCGGGGGCGGAAACTTGTAGGAATCTTAATACTTGAGCTGACAAAACGCAACAAATAGGGATGCGGAAATCCCCATTTGTGGGAATTCACACCTGGGGTGCTTTCGAAGAGACTGAGTTTCAAGAATAAGGTTTCTTTCTGTTTGGCCCCTACCTGCCCAGAACGAGGCCGGCCGCCTCACGGGTGGGAAGAAGCTCGAAAAGGAAAGGAGGGTTATGCATGGGGCGAGAGGTTGAAATCTATGCGTTCATCGGTGGCCATATCCGGACAGTGAAAGAGAGGCTGATTCAGATCACGGATCGAAGGGAGATGGGCCGCCCCCACACGATTCCGGTCCCCTTCTATGTGGTACGACACGGGAGCTCTCTGGTGGCCTTCGACACCGGCATGAACGAGCGATGCGCCTTGGATCCAGAGGGACACCTGGGCAAGGAGATTTACAACGTGCCCATCATGCCCGAAATGAAGGCCGAGGACGCCTTCCAGGAGCAATTGGAAAGGAGGCTCGGTGTCCAGCCCAAGGACCTGAACGGAGTGATTCTGAGCCATGGCCATCTGGACCATGCCGGCGGTATTCACTTGTTCGAGGGCACGGAAGTGCCGATCTTTGTGCAGCGCTCAGAGCTTGAGGTCATCGAGGCCGGGCAGATCGGCTACATACCCGACGATTACGGCGATCTGAATAAACTTCACTTTGTTCCGGTGGATGGGATTCTGGACGTCTTCGCGGATGGATCCGTCGTGGCCTTTCCCATGCCGGGACATACGCCCGGCATGCAGAGTCTCATGATCAAGACGAGTGGCGGCGGGCGTTACGTCCTTACGGCGGACGCTCTCGACAGCATCGAGCAACTCGATGGGAAGATCATGCCTTGGGTGGCCTGGGACGAAGCGAAGGTGCTGCAGGGGTTCCACACCTTGGACCTGCTGCGGGCCATGGGCGTCGAGATCGTTCCCCAGCACGATCCGTTCTACTGGAAAAACAGGCCCTGGGCTCCGCATCCTTTCAAATAAATGAGGCGGCGCTGTTCGAGTGAACTTGAGCGAGGGGAGAGGCAAAGACATGGACCAGGACAGGAAATATTGGGACATGAACATCGAGCCCTTTCTGAATACGCCTCAGATGAGGGAAGTCCAGTTTTACAAAGTCCGAACGGCCCTCAAGCAACTCTGTGAGCATTCCAGCTACTTCCAGAGGAAATACCGTAGGGAGGCGGGCATTACGGCAGAGAACGTTGACGCGAAGATTCGCAGCCTTGACGACTATTCCCGCCGGATTCCGATTTTCACGAAAGAGGACTACAGAGCTCACGCAGCCGCCTGCAACGGGGACCTGATCCAGCTTCTCAGAGAAGAACTGCCTATCTCGGTCGACGAGTTGACCTTGATCAACAGTACGACCGGCACCACAGGCGATCCCACGCCCTATCCCTTCACGTTCAAAGCGATTTTCGAAGTGTGGGGAGAGCACCTCGCGAGAGGACTCTGGCGGGCAGGAGCTCGCAAGCGGGACCGTGTTCTCGAGTGCTTCGGCCTGTCCATGCACATCGGCGGGATTGCCACGGTCATGGGACTGATGCGAATGGAACTGGCCGTGATCCCGGTCGGAGCGGAAAGCGGAACCGACCGAATCTTCCAAATGGCAAGGCATTACAAACCGACAGTCTTCATCGGCACGCCCTCCCTGGCTTCCTACCTCGTGGACGCAGCCCCCGAGAAGCTCGGCGTGCCCGCCAGGGAGATCGGGATTCGGCTGCTTCTTTGCGGCGGCGAACCTGGCCCTGGAGTGCCGGAGATCCGCAGGAAGATCGAAGAGGGCTTTGGTGGGGTGCTGATCGACCACGGGGGAGCCCTGGGGGTCTCGTGCACGTACCCTGAATACCAGGGAATGCATCATCTGGCGGACGATTACTGCCTCTACGAACTCGTGGATCCTAACACCCATGATCCCATTCCTTTGGAAGACGGGGCACGGGGCGAGGCGGTGCTCACACCCCTTATGGCCGGAAGTCTCATGCCGCTGCGATCGACTCTCGGGGACATACACGAAGTGCGCACGTCGCCTTGTCCGTGCGGCGGATCTGGGTTCCGCTACAAGATTGTTGGGCGAACCGACGACATGCTGAAGGTCAAAGGGGTGATTGTCTATCCGGCTGCCATTGCCGGAGTCCTCGAAGCCTTTAGCCCTCGTGTCACCGGGGAGTTCAAGATCGTCCTTACGGAAAAGCCGCCCCGGGTGGAGCCGCCTTTAAAAATTAAAGTGGAATGGGGGAAAGAGTTCTCCGAGGAAAAGCTGCCCGATTTGGAACAGGAGCTCTTAGAGGCGTTTCACAGTCGAATCAAGATCCGGCCCAAAATCATTTGGCAGGCACCAGGGACATTCGAGCGCGCCATGGTGAAGAGCAAGAGATTCGAGAAGCTCTACAAAGAGGATTGAAAGTCGAGAGGGAACGGTTCATGAAAGGGAAGGTAGCGCTGGTGACCGGAGCTGCGAGCGGCATCGGACGTTCGGCGGCCGAGGCTTTTGCACGCAGAGGAGCGTGCGTCGCCGTCGTGGATCTGGACCCACGGGGCGGCGCCGAAACGGTCAAGAGGATCGAGGCCGACAGAGGCAAGGCCGTCTTCATTGAAACCGACGTCTCACGATCTGACCAAGTCAAGAACATGGTCGACAGAGCCGTCGCTGCCTTTGGACGCCTGGATTACGCTTTCAACAACGCGGGCGTAGAGTATGGGAGGGTGCCTCTCACAGAATATCCAGAGGAGAACTGGGACAGGCTCATAGCGGTGAACCTGACCGGGGTCTGGCTCTGCATGAAGTACGAGATCATCCAGATGCTCAAGAACGGCGGCGGTGCGATCGTCAACACCTCTTCTCTGGCTGGCCTGTTCGGGATGGCGTGTCACTATGGATACGTGGCGGCCAAGCACGGAGTTGTAGGCATCACCAAGGTGGCAGCCGTCGAATACGGGCCGAAGGGCATCCGTGTAAACGCCGTTTGCCCGGCCATGGTGAATACGCCGATGACCGAAAGATTCTGCGACACGCAGACTCTGAAGCTGCTGGCGGCCCTGCACCCCCTGCAGCGCATCGCAGAACCTTGGGAAATTGCCGAGGCCGCCGTCTGGCTTTGCTCGGATGCTGCTTCGTTCGTGACCGGCGCCGCGGTCCCGGTGGACGGCGGGATGCTGGCCGGACCGCAGGGGTAGAAGAGGGATGAGCGCTTGAGGGATGTTCCATGAAAGCTAGACGGACGAAGGGCCTAAGGGACTCTGGCAGGAAAGGAGACGCGATGTGCGGGTTGCTGAAAGGCAAGGTTGCCCTGATCACGGGAACGGCCAGCGGAGTCGGCCGCGCCTCCGCGTTGCTGTTCGCCAGAGAGGGTGCCAGGGTGATCACGTCTGACGTGAATGTGAAAGGCGGTGAGGAGACCTTGGACATGTTGCGCAAGCAGGGCGGTCAAGGCGTGTTCATCCCGACCGACGTGACCCAGAGAGAGCAGGTGGAGAACCTGGTAAAGGCAGGCGTAGCGGCTTTCGGCCGGCTGGACTGCGCATTCAACAATGCGGGGATCGACGGGAATCTGGAGCCTTTGCTCGAGAGCACAGAGGAGGACTGGGAGCGGGTGATCCGGACCAACCTGAAGGGGCACTGGTATCTCATGAAGTGCGAGATCCCGGAAATGCTGAAAGTCGGGAAGGGTTCGATTGTGAACATCTCCTCAATTTGCGGCGTCGTCGGTCTCCCCAGCAACGCCATTTATTGCACGGCCCGCCACGGTGACGTTGGCCTTACAAAAGTCGCTGCGCTGGAATTCGCTGATAAGGGGATCCGGGTGAATGCGATCGGCCCAGGAGGAATCAATACCCCGTTGTTCCAGAAGTTCACCCATGGAGACCTCGAGATGCAGGCATACATCCGCCAGTTGCATCCGATGAAGCGGATCGCAGAGCCCGAGGAGATCGCAGAGGCGGCCTGCTGGCTCTGCTCGGACCGTTCTTCTTTTGTGACAGGCCATCTTCTGCTCGTTGATGGGGGATTTACCGCACAATAGGGAAGGCCCGGCAGTATTACCGCGGGAAAGGGCTGATTTCTGACACCGAGTGGGAGGAGTACAAGAAGGTCTGGTGACCGTAGAGAAGTCCCGGGCGCCACTGGGAGGAGGAAGGGATGCTCGAGAAGACGATGTCCGATTTTTATGACTACATGTGCCTGCACTACGGCCACAAGACAGCCCTTGTCTTCGGAGACAGGCGATACACTTTCTTCGATTTACGGGAGAAAGGCGAGCGGCTGGCCCATTCCCTGCTCGCCGCCGGATTCCGAAAAGGGGATCGCGTCGCGATCCTCATGCCCAACTGTCCCGAGGTCATGTTCCTGGATTACGCATGCACCAAGCTCGGAATCGTATGCACGCCTCTGGCCGCCTATCTTCAGGTCCCGGACATGCTTTACATCCTCCGGGACACCGAGGCCGATACGATCTTTTATCATGTGTTTTTTCGCGACATGGTGGCCAAGGTCCAGGAGGAACTGAGTCAGATGCGTCGCCTCGTCTGTTCGAGCGACGATGCGAGTGCGGTTCCGGCGGGGTCTCTGCACCTGCAGCAATTGATGACGGGAGGCGCGCTCAGGCCTGTTGCGTCCTCCGTTGGGCCGGAGGATCTCTACGTGATCATTTACTCCGGCGGCACCACGGGCAAGCCGAAAGGGATCGTGCACAATCATCGCACGTGGGCGGCAACCGTGGTGATCACCCAGATGGAGATGGGTACGGGAAGAAACGAGGTCTTTCTGGCTGCCACGCCGCTTACCCATGGAGCAAGGGTGTACATGATCCCTGTGCTCCTTCAGGGCGGCTCGGTCGTCATTCACCAGGGATTCAACCCCGTGAAGTTCCTGGAGGACGTCCAGAAGGAAAAGGTGACGAGCACATTTGTGGTGCCCACGATGATTCAGGCCCTGGTGAACCACCCGGATTTGAAGAAATACGACACGAGGAGCCTGCGGAACGTGATTTACGGGGCGGCACCTATTTCGCCGGAGCGCCTGAAACATGCGGTGCAAACCTTTGGGCCTGTCTTTACCCAGTCGTACGGCCAGACCGAAGTCCCGGTGGCCATCTCGATCCTTTCCCGAGAGGATCACGTGCTGGACGGCGGCCCTCTCGACGATGCTCGCTTCGCCTCCTGCGGCAGGCCGTCTCTGCTCATGGACGTCAGGCTGCTGGACGAATCCGGGAGGGAGGTTGGGGTCGGCGAGCCCGGGGAGATCGTGGTGCGGAGCCCCAATGCGATGCTTGGCTACTGGAACCAGCCGGAGCTGACAGCGGAGACAATCCGCGACGGCTGGGTCCATACCGGGGACATCGCGCGCAAGGACGAGTACGGATATCTCTACATGGTGGACCGAAAGAAGGACATGATCGTATCGGGCGGATTCAACGTGTACCCAAAGGAACTCGAAGACGTGCTCCTGGAGCACCCGTCGGTCGCGGCGGCGGCTGTTATCGGTGTCCCGGACGACAAGTGGGGCGAGGCGGTCAAGGCCGTAGTCGTGGTCAAACCGGGTCAAAGCGTGTCTGAAAAAGAACTCATTGGCTTCTGCAGGGCGAAAAAAGGCAGCATGATGGCGCCCAAGTCGGTGGAATTCGTGGGAAACATCCCCTCCACGCCCCTGGGCAAGCCAGACAAGAAGAAACTGCGCGAGAAATACTGGGCGGGGCGAGAGCGACAAATTGCCTGAGGCTGCTGGTGAAGGAAAGGAGTGTTCATGAAGAAGGTTTACGTCATCGGATCGTACATGACGCAGTTCAAGAAGTGGCCGGAGAAGACCTTTAAGGATCTCGTTCGGGAAGCCTACTTGGGCGTGCTGGAGGACGTGGGCTGGAAGAACGGGGACGAAATCGAGTTCGGCTGGTTCTCGAACGTCATGATGTCCCACTGGAAGCAGGCGAGCATCCGGGGCCAGGTCTGCTTCATTCCGCTGGTCCGGGAGGGTCTGTTTCCGCAGAGGGTTCCGATCATCAACGTGGAGGGGGCCTGCGCGAGCGGCGGTTGTGCCTTCTACGGGGCCTGGCAGAATATTCTATGCGGTCAGCATGACGTCACGATGGCGGTCGGGGTGGAGAAGCTCATCGATCCGAATGCCGACAAGGCGACCCTGTTCGCGATGTTTTCTCAGGGCATGGACAACATGGACCCGGAGGAGCAGCTCGCGGCTTTTCGCGCGGCCGCCCGTGAGGCGGGCAAGGAGGTCGAGTTCGGGCCGGATCGCACGCCTTTCATGGATACGTATGCGGTCAAGGCGGCCTACCACATGCACCGGTACGGCACCACGCAGAGGCAGATCGCCGTGGCTGCGTCCAAGGCTCACTTCAACGGGTCTCTGAACCCCAAGGCCCAGTATCGCTTCCGTCTTTCCGTGGAGGAGATTCTGCAGGACCGGGTTGTGAACTACCCGCTGACACGGTCCATGTGTGCGCCCATGGGGGACGGCGCCGCAGCCGCCATCCTCTGCTCCGAGGACTACCTGAAGGGGATGCCGGCCCGGGTGCAGAGCCGCGCGGTTCTCGTCAAGGCAATTGCTCTGAAGGGGGGCAAGAACGTGGGGCCGGACGAGCCCACCGTGACGCGGGCGGCCGGGGATGCCGCCTACAAGATGGCTGGAGTCGGGCCTGGGGACATCGGCGTCATCGAGGCTCACGATGCCTGCTCGTTCAGCGAAATCTTTCAACCCGAGATGCTCAGGTTCTGTCCGGAGGGCAAGGGCGGGGCCTTCGTGGAGTCCGGTGAGACCCGTTTGGAAGGAAGATTTCCTTGGAACCCTTCCGGCGGGCTCGTTTCCAAGGGCCATCCCATCGGGGCCACGGGCTTGTCCATGGTGTACGAGGTCGTCACGCAACTTCGCGGAGAAGGCGGGGAGCGCCAGGTGAAGAACAGGCCTGAGTTCGGATTGATCGACAACGGAGGCGGGAACATGTTCCTGGACGAGGCCATTTGTGCCGTCATGATTCTGCAGAAGGATCGCTGAGCCTGAACGGCAGGCCGGGGGCCTGGGATTGCCTGAAGAAGCGGAGAAAAGGGAAGGGGGAGAGAAGAGATGAAGAATGTTTATGTGATCGGCTCCTATTCGACGCAGTTCAAGAAATGGCCGGAGAAGACCTACAAGGATCTCGTTCGAGAAGCGTACCTCGGCGTTTTGGAGGACGTGGGCTGGGAGAACGGGGACGAGATCCAGTTCGCATGGTTCGGCAACTGCGGTATGCACATGGTGGGGCAGAGCAGCATCCGGGGACAGGTTTGCTTCTCGCCCCTTGTACGGGAGAAGCTCTTTCCAGAGCGGGTTCCCATGATCAACGTGGAGGGTGCCTGCGCCACGGGCTCCCTGTGCTTTCTTGGCGCGAGCAAGGACATTCGCAGCGGCCAGACCCACGTCGCTCTGGCCCTCGGCGTGGAGAAGCTCTACTTCCCGGACCGGCTCGCAGAGGCTTTCGCGATGTTCAACGGCGGCATGGATGCCATGAACCCCGAAGAGCAGCGCCAGTGGATGATCGAAGGAGCAAAGAAAGGAGGGATCGACTTCCAGCCCGGACCCGGCCGCACGATCTTCATGGACCTGTATTCGATCCTGGCGGCCCGCCACATGCGCAAGTACGGAACCACGCAGCGCCAGATCGCGATCAGCGCGGCCAAGTGCCACAATTTCGGCGCCCTGAACCCCAAGGCTCAATACCGCTTTGAACTTACGGTGGAGCAAGTCCTCGCCGACCGTGAGGTCGTGTATCCTCTGACACGGTCCATGTGCGCTCCCATGGGCGACGGGGCGGCCGCTGCCATTCTGTGCTCCGAGGACTATCTGAAGACCCTCCCTTCCAGAGTCCAGGACCGGGCGGTCAAGATCCGGGCCATTGGCGTGAGAGGGGGGAAGTACCGAGACATCGATCTGCCCGGGACGACCTTTTACGCTGCGAAGGCAGCTTTCGAGGAGGCCAGGATCGGACCCGAGGACATCGACGTGGCCGAGGTCCACGATGCAACCTCGGTGGCCGAGATCCTGCAGTGCGAGTGGATCGGCTTCTGCCCGATCGGGGAAGGGGGGCGCTTCATCGAGTCCGGCGCGACGATGCTGGACGGGAAGATCCCCATCAATACTTCGGGCGGGCTGGTGTCCAAGGGACATCCCATCGCCGCAACCGGTCTTTCCATGATGTACGAGCTCGTGACGCAGTTGAGAGGGGAGGCCGGCCCTCGCCAGGTGAAGGATCCGGAGTTCGCGCTCATGGAAAACGGGGGCGGAACGATCGGTTTCGACGACTCTGTGGTGGCGGTCACGATCCTGCAAAAAGATCGATAGAGGAGACTTCCATGTTCAAGGACTACATCGCGGTCATCACCGGAGCGGCATCCGGCATGGGACTGGCTGCTGCACGTCAGTTCATCCAGAACCAGGCCACAGTTGTCGCCATCGATTTCGATCAGGAGGCACTTGCCAGGGCCCGAGAGAACCTTGGACCGGCGTTCGTGGCTCGCTATTGCGACGTGAGCAATGAGGGGCAGGTCAAGGCTGTCAGCGTATTCGTCCGGGATACCTATGGCAGGGCAGACGCCTTGCTGAACGTGGCGGGGGTCGTCAAGTTCGGCATCTCGGTCGAAGCCTTTACCGAGGAAGATTTCAACTGGATGTACAACATCGACGTCAAGGGACCGATGCTCATGGCCAAGCACTTTATCCCGTTGCTCAGAATAGCTAAGGATCCCTGCATCATCAATGTGGCCTCGACGGTCGTCCGGCAGGAAATGCCTAATCACTTTCTCTACTCTACGGCGAAAACGGCTCTCGAGAAGTTCACCCGGCACTTGGTCCTCGACTACCCGGGCATCCGATCGAACACCATTCTGCCGGGATGGACGCTCACGCCCATGGCGGAAAAAAATGTCCCTGCCGAGATGCTCAAGCCCTTCCTGGACCACCTGAGCCAGAATTTCATTCCCTGCGGGCGCGTGGCCACACCGGACGACATTGCGAATGTGATGCTTTTTCTTTGCTCGGAGAAGGCAAGCTACGTAAATGGGGCGTCGATTGCCGTGGATGGCGGCGCCATGTGCAAGGCCAACTGGGGAATGTAGTGCCGGGGAGGAAAGAAAGGAGGGTGTCCATGTCACTCGCGGGGAAGAAAGCGTTGATTACAGGGGGCAGCTCGGGCATCGGGCTTGCCACAGCCCAAGCCGTCGTGAAAGCCGGCGGGTCGGTGCTGATCGCCTCGAACGTTCCGGAACAGCTGGAAGGGGCTGCGAGGAAATTGGGGAGGGGCACCAAGACCTATTTCCTCGATGTGACCCAGGAAGAGGAAGTGAAGGCCCTGTTCGACAAGGTCGAGCCCTTTGATTTCCTCATCACGTGTGCGGCCGGAGACGCCATGGGGCCTTTCCTGACCTCGGAGATCGCACCGTGGCGCAGGTACTTCGAGAGCAAGTTCTGGGGACAGGTTTATTCGGCCAAGTACGGCGCCAGCAAAATCAACCCCGGCGGCTCGATCACCCTTTTCGCGGGGGCGGCCTGCAAGAAGGCGAGCCCCATGTTTTGCCAGTCCGCTTCCATCAACGGCGCCATCGAGGGGCTGGCGAAAACCCTTGCGGCCGAGTTGGCGCCGATACGGGTGAACGTGGTCTCTCCGGGCTTGGTGGATACGCCGCTTCACAACAAGCTGGCTCCAGAGGAGAAGAAGGCGATCTTCGACATGGTGGCGCAGACCCTTCCGGTCAAACGGGTCGCCACGGCCGAGGACGTCGCCCGCGCGGTTCTGTTCCTGCTGGAGTGCGAATATGTGACCGGAGCCGTGGTGTCTGTCGACGGCGGCTATTCCGCCATTTGAAGCCGAGAGGCCTGTGCTCGGTCGGTCGGGGCTTCTGGCCGTCCCGGGCCGGTCGGTTTTGCTCCATTTGAGGAGGTCCCTTCATGGATGAGAATGTCTGTCTCGTGGACCGCGACTTTGGAAAGGCCGTGCGGACCGCGACCCAGTGCCACATCGAGCTGAAGCATGCGTACGGGCCAGGCGATATACGGCATCTGTCCTATGACAAGGACATCGGCGATCCCGGGGAATATCCCTTCACCCGGGGTCTGTATCCGGAGATGTACCGCAACCGGCTCTGGCTCAAGTCGTTCATTGTGAGCTACTCGACGCCAGAGGACACGAACCGGGCGATCAAGGAGTACATTGCCAACGGCATGACGGATATTCGGATGAATTCCGACCTGCCGACCCAGTGCGGAATCGACCCCGACCATCCGGCCGCATGGAACAGCATGATGTGCGGGGGAGTGGCCAGCTATGCCCTGTATACGTACGAAAGAATGCTGGAGGGGCTCCCCCTGGAGGATGTGGTCTATGAGTTGGCCCACATGGGGATATCAAATTTCATATACATTTACAGCCTGTTTGTGGCCATGATGGAGAAAAAGGGGCTGAACCCCAACAATCTTCACGGCAACGGGATTAACGATCCCATACGGGCGAAGCTGGTCTACGAATGTCCGGATCTTCCGACAAACATCGCGAGGCGAGTCTGGCTCGATCATATCGAGTACGCCGTACGGCATACACCGCGATGGAAAGCCTGCGTGCCGAACGGCGTGGACCCTCAGCAGCGGGGCATGGACGTTCCCAGGGAGTTGGGGGGCTGCATCGCTGTTGCGATTGCCATGATTGAAGACCTCAAGAAACGGGGGATCACGATCGACGATTTCGGCCCCATGGTGTTCTCTCTGGACGCCGAGAGCGATTTTTTCGAGACCATCTGCAAGTTCCGGGCGGCACGAAAGCTCTGGGCCCGGATTGCCAAGGAGCGCCTCGGTGCGAGGACGAAAAGGGCCATGCAGCTCAAAATCGGAATTCGAACGTCGGGGCTCTCGCTCACCTGGCAAAAGCCCCTGAACAATGCGGCACGGGTGGCCCTGCAGATCCTGAGCTGCGTTCTGGGGGGTGTCAATTCCTTGGACGCTTCGAGCATCGATGAAGCCTTCGGCCTGCCGTCACTGGATGCGCGCGTCTTCAACCTGGACACCCAGCACATCGTCACGCACGAGGCGAATGTGCCCCTCGTGGCCGATCCCCTGGGCGGTTCCTACTACGTGGAGTGGCTGACGTCCAAGATTGAGCAAGAGACGGAAAAATATCTCGAGGAGGTGCAGGCGCGTGGAGGCATCTTTGCGTGCCTCGAATCGGGTTGGCTCCATGGACTCATGGAGGCCAACCGGCTGAGAATTCAGAAGGAGAAGGAGGAGGGGAAGCGGCTGATCGTGGGGGTCAATGCTTTCAAGTGCCAGGGACAGGAGGGACCGGTCAATCAGGCCATCCAGAACTGCTTCTACAAGGTTCCCACCGTTCGGCAGCGGGAGGAGCTCGTCGCCGAGGTGAAACGTTTCAAGGCGGGTCGCGACCGGAGAGCGGTGATGGGGGCTGTCCGGAGGATTTATCAGGCGACCCGGTCCGGCGAAAACATCAACCGGCCTATCATCGACGCGGTCAAGGTCGGCGTCACGATCGGAGAGACCGTCGGAACCATCCGCTCGGCGTACGGCGTCCCGTATGATCCGTTCGGCCAAGTCGAGGCCCCTGAGTTCTTCAAGGAAGCGATCAAGGAGTGAAACGGACCATGAACCGGGCCAAGAAAATCCGAATTCTGCTGGCGAAGGTCGGGTGCGACATTCACGAGCGAGGCCCTCTTACCCTGATGTGGGCGTTTCGCAATGCCGGCATGGAGGTCATTTACACCGGGAGGTACGCGACTCCGGAATCCGTGGCCAAGAGCGCGGTTGACGAAGATGTGGACCTGATTGCCCTGAGCGATCACACCGGCAGTATGCCCATCATTGCGGAAAGCGTGCTCAATGCCTTGAAGAAGACGGGGGCCGAGCGCATACCGGTCATGGCCGGTGGCTTGATTCTGCCCGAGGATGTACCGGTGTTGGAAAAGATGGGGGTCAAGGGAAACTACGGACCCGGAACACCCGTGGAGGTGATCATCGAGGAAATCCGGCAGATTGCGAGAGCCAGGTTGGGATAGGCCTGAAGGCCCCGACGCTTGGCATGCAGGGAAAGTCTCCTTGGCGTCAGGAGGTTCCTTTTGAGCGAGAAACGTCAGACCGCGCTTGTCACGGGAGCGAGTTCCGGAATCGGCTGGGAAACAGCCAAGAGGTTGGCTCGAGAAGGGTATCCGGTTATCGCCGCAGCGCGGCGTCAAGATCGGCTGGAGGCCCTGGCCCGGGAAGTGGAAGGAATCGTGCCCAAGACCGTGGACCTGTCGAGCCCAGACAGCGTCGAGGCGTTTTGCCGGTACTTGATCCGTCTGCCGGAGCCCGTTGGCATTCTGGTGAACAATGCCGGGTACAGCATCCGAGGGGTTCTTGAAGGCCAGTCCGTCGATGCCATTCGGCGCCTGTTTGAGGTCAACCTGTTTGCATGGATCCGGATCACGCAGAGCTGTCTGCCGGGCATGCGAAGGCAGCGAAGAGGAACGATCGTCAATGTGAGTTCGCTGGTGGGCAAGGTCGCCAATCCGATGAACGGGGCCTATGCTGCATCCAAGCACGCAGTGGAAGCCTTTAGCGATGCGCTCCGGCTTGAGGTTCGGCCGTTCGGCATCCGCGTCGTAACAATCCGGCCCGGGCCTGTCGCCACGGAATTCCATGCCGTTGCCCAGGAGTGGGACCAGCCCTCGGGTCAGATGATTCAGGATTATCTGCCGGTTCTTGGGGCGGCAGGCAAAGCGACGAAGGTGCTCCTGGAAAGCCTCCAAATGGCCAGGGCCGAGGACGTGGCCCGGGTCATCGTTGAGGCGATCCTTTCCGATGCCCCGGCTGCCGCGTACACGGTGGGCCCCTTGGTCGAGGATATGCTGACCGAACGAATGCAGTTGAGCGACGATGCGTTCAGTCGGAGAATGGCCGAGCGGATGGGACTTTGGGATTTGAAACTTTGCTGAAGCAGGCGCATGCCTGCGGACACCCGGGAGACGTACCTTGTAGGGCGAACGGGGCGAAATGGCAGGCTTGTGTTGGAATCGGGACTGGAGGCGGATCGACGCTTGCTCAAGGAGGCGAAAGGATGTCTGAGGATACCCAGGAAACGATCTCTTGCCATCAGTGCAAGGCCCTGGCGTGTATGCAGAACTATCCCCAAGGCGTACCCAACTATTGCCGGGCCAGGAAGTATAGGGAAATCATTGAGCAGAGCAAGAAAGAATACTTCAAACCGGATATTGCCAAGTGTCATTTGGCGACGGCCAGGGTGCTGAAACGAGGGAGTTTTGGGTGGACCCGCGTCCAGGAATGTATCGAATATGCGCTGGAACTCGGAGTCACGAAGGTGGGGTTGGCGGTATGCGTTGCATGCATCCGGGAGGGGAGAGCGATGGCGAATCTCCTGGAGAGCGCTGGCCTGGAAGTGGTAACCGTGGGATGCATGATAGGAGCTGTCAGGCCGCAGGATACCGGAGTCTCCGATGAATGGGTCACGGGGCTCGGTATTGCGTGCAACCCCTTGGCGCAGGCGAAGATCCTGAACCAGGAAGGCAGGCAGCTCAACTTCATTTACGGGCTCTGCGTGGGCCACGACACGCTTTTCATTCGTCATTCTGAGGCGCCGGTCACTTATGTCGCTTGCAAGGACGCAGTGACCGGAGATCAGCCGAGCGCTGCACTGAAGTCAGGATTGCTTCGAATGAAGCTGGCGGCTGCCTACAAGGACGAAAAATTCTCGCCTCTTGACTGGCTCAAGGGTCCCTGAGACTTCTTCGCTGCAACAGGAGAAAACGATTCTCTTCGACGGCCACCGGGGGGCTGCGTGGATGGGAAGAGCCGATGCAAAAAAAAGAGCGAGGGAATGCCGCTCCTTGCAGAAAGGGCTCGGCAGGGGCTCTTGGCCAGAGCAGGCCTCTCCGGCCGATGTGGGCATGGATCCAGACCGGCTGGCCCTTCTCAGGCGCGCGGTCGAGGCGGACACGGAGAAGGGCGTCTACGACGGCGCGGTATTCGTGGTGGGCCGGCATGGGAAGGTGGTGGCCCACGAGGCCGTCGGCCTTGCGAATCTCGGGACAGGCCGGCCGGCCAAGAGGGACGACGTCTTCTGTGTCATGTCGATCACGAAACAGATGACGGCAGTGCGGGTGCTCATGGACGTGGAAAAAGGGAAGTTCGGGCTGACGACGCGGGTATGCGATCTCATCCCGGAGTTCGGGATCAAGGGGAAGCAGAACATCACGGTGTGGCACCTGCTCACCCACACGAGCGGGGTGAACGGTCAGATTCCCTTCACCCTTCCCCTGGACCGCCTGTGCGACATCGAGACCGTGACCCGGTGCCTGTGCAACGAGTGCCTTGCGGCCCTGCCCGGCACGCTGGTTCTGTACAACCTGCTCACATCCTTTTCTCTGCTCGCTGAGCTCGTTCAGCGGCTGGACGAAAGAAAGCGTCCCTTCCGCCGCATCCTTGCGGAGGATCTTTTCGAGCCCCTGGGCATGTCGGATACTGCTCTGGGCCTTCCGGAGCGACTCAAGGCGCGGCTCGTGCCGGTCGTGGTCCGGGACACGACTCCGGGGCTATTTGATCCGTTCTTGATCGAATCCTTGAACGTCATCCTGACCGAGGAGGCCGAGCTTCCCGGCGGGGGAGCTGTGTCGACGGCCTTGGATGTGTTCCGCTTTGCCGAGATGCTTCGGCAGGGCGGCAGCCTCGGCGGTGTGCGGTTTCTCTCCCCCGAAACCGTGCGCATGGCCACCACCAATCAGACCGGCAATCTCCCCAACCTCCTCATGGACCACATGCGGGAGATGCATGGTTGGCCGATCTTCCCGGCTTATCTGGGGCTTTCCTTTTTTCTCCGTGGGGCCGGACACTTCCCGACGCCTCACGGGCTGGCCGCATCTTCAGGCACGTTTGGCGGCATGGGCGCGGGCAGCACGCTTTTCTGGGTCGACCCGGAGAAAGATCTCACCTTTGTCTTCCTTTCTGCCGGTCTCCTGGAGGACGGCAAGAGCATCCTTCGCCACCAGCGCCTCTCGGATCTGGTCATCGCATCGGTCGTTGACTAGGGGCACATGAGCGGGCAGGTGGCGTGTTCTTGCGTGGCAGGGCTCTTCCTTTTTCATGGCTGTTCAGGCCGGGCTGCTCCTGATAGTGCGGGATGACAGGCCATTGTCAACCCGTTGATCGTGTCTTATTCTGTATCCGGACAGCGGACAGGCGAACGCAGAATCTTCTCTGTGTCGGAAAGGCCGAGTCTCGTTGCAACAGACGGGGTTGACCATGTCGAGAGCCGGCAACGCCGCGGTCATGAGCCTGATCCTTCCGGGTGCGGGCCAGTTCTACAACGGCCATTTCTGGCGCGGGATTTTCTGGCTCATCATCACGCCGGGCCTGTGGATCGGTTCGGGCGGGCTTCTGGGGTGGGTCTGCCATGTCGTGTCGGCCATTACGGCGTACCGGAAGGCCGTCGAGGCCATGGGGTTTGACTCGATATGAAGGCGTCCAGTGCCTCCGAAGGCCCGTTGGACAAGAAGCACAAGTGTGCGTGCCTCATTCTGGCCGGCGGCAGAGGCGTTCGGCTTTCGCCGGACAAGCCGCTCCTCGAAGTCGGCGGCGAGCCCATCATCGCCAGGGTCGCCAGGGTGGCCAGGCGCGTTTTCGAGGAGGTTCTGCTCGTCACGAACACGCCGGAGAAGTACCGTTTTCTCGGCCTTGACAGCGTCTGCGACGAAAGGCCCGGATGCGGCCCTCTCATGGGGATTGCGACCGGCCTGAAGAGGATCGGACACGAAACGGCCTTCGCGTGCGCCGCGGACATGCCTTTTCTCTGCGAGGACATCATCCGGGCGCAATTGGAGGAACTCGACGCCTTCGACATCGTGGTGCCCTGCCCGCGGGGCCTGCCGGAGTTCCTCCATGCCTGTTACCGGAAGCGATGCGTGCCGGTCATGGAGGAGCATCTGCGGAGAGGCTCTTTCAAAATCGAAGACGTCGCGGGCCGCCTGCGCGTGCGCAGGCTGGGCAGACAGTGGTTTGCGACGCGCGGGCTGGACAGGGCCGCGGAGAGGGCCTTCGTGAACATCAACACCCCCGAAGACTACCGATTGTGGAAAGACTGCGCCGAGGACGAGGATGCCGGTCGCGCGAGCCGCTCGAGCGGGGCGCTCGAAAAGGATCTCCTCGAGGTCCTGGGAGCCGACTTGACCTCCTCCATCCAGCGGTGTCTCGTCGACCGCGAGACAGCCTATCAGAGGGCCTCCGCGGACGCCCGGTACGCGAGCCTTTGGGCTCACAGCGCGCGAGTCGGACGAATTGCCCGCCATCTGGCCGAACGAGAAGGCGCGGACCCGGTATCGGCTCTTCTCTGCGGCCTTCTTCACGATGCGGGCAAGTTCGCCGATGGGGCCTACCACAGGGACGGGGTGGCCGAGGAGGAGGCCGCCGCCGAAACCGCGGAGCGGCTCCTTGCCGGAACGGTCCACGAGAAGCGTATCGGCGAGATCCAACGGGCTGTCCTTTCCCTGTACCGCGAGGACGCAGAGGAAACGGACCTCGGCCGCATCCTGTACGACGCGGACCGGCTGGACAAGATGGGCTGTATGGGCGTGGCGCAGTTTTTCGCCAAGAACGCCCTCCGCCGCCGTTTCCTCGACAACGACCTTCTTCTGCGGGCGAGCGTCGAGCTCACGTACGCGCACTGTGCGCCGGATACGCTCAAGACAGGCGCGGGCAGACGCCTGGCGGCCGAACGCGCCGCCAGAACAAAGCGTTTCTATGCAGAGCTTCTGGCCGAGTGGGCCGACTTCGGGCTGGGCCGGTTCGCGGTGCGGCACGAGTCCATCGAGGGGATCGAGTGCGTGCTTGTGGTTCCCGAAACCTGCGCGTGCGGCTGCGGGCTCTCGGTGCAGTCGGACATCCGGGAATCCGTGAAATGCCGCTCTGCGGTTGTGCAGTACTGTTGTCCCTCCTGTGGAAGCGAGAGGGAATTCTCGTTCTGTCTGCCCAACGTGGCCGGACTGCCGCGGAAGCGGGAAAGCCAGGACTGAAAGGGCCCGTCTTCCGGCCCCCTGAAAGGCTTGATGCGGACCCGGGGGCCGGCTAAAATTCTTCCTAGGACGCCATTGTGCATGCAGCTTGACGAAAGGGGGGATGGATATGCCGACTTACGAGTATGCATGCAAAGCCTGCAATCACAACTTCAGCATGGTGATGACCCTCTCCGAGCGCGAGCAGAAGAAAGTCTCCTGCCCCAAGTGCAAGAGCGGGGACGTCAAGCAGCTCGTGTCGCCCTTCTCAGCCAAGACGAGCCGAAAAAGCTAGGATTCCCCGCTGAAAAACGGGCCGGCGCGGGCTGCGCGCGACGGTAGGGGACGCAGGGCGCGGGAGGATGCCCCGGGTCCGGGCTCCGACGCCCGACCGCCAATACCCTGACGTTGTGAAATGGGTTCCTGCCGATTTCTGTCACCTCGAACTACGGGGGAGAAGAAGGAGGGGCGTCTTTTTCCTGTTTAAAAACAAGGAGTTGACCTTCTTCTCCTCTGCTGCGGCCTCCCCGGTTTGGGTCCGGGCACGATCCTTGCTCCCTCTCACGAAGGTTTTCGTGGCAAGGGCGGCCCAAGCACGGCGGGAGGTCGAAAGATGGAGTCTGGCCGGCGGCCGTGGCTCCGGCCCTTTGTACCGGCACCGGGATTCTGGATCTCGCTCCTTTGTTTCTTCTGCGCAGCTCAGGAGACCCGCGCTGCGGTCTATGTCCACCGCACACCCCTCACGTTCGCATGGACGGCCAGCACGGGCTCCGTGGATCATTACAACGTCTATGTTTCGACCGATGGCGGCGCTTTCCGCCAGGTGAGCGAGGTCCGGCAGCCTTCCTTCAGTCTGGATGCATTGGACGGCCGGCGGTACGTGGTCCAGGTGGACGCCGAGGACGGGCGGGGCAGCCGGAGCCCGATGTCCGACCCTTCGGAGGAGGTCGTCGTGTTCCTCGGCGGCTCGGCCTCCGACACGGACGGGGACGGGATGCCGAATGCCTGGGAAACTTCCCAGGGGCTGAATCCATACGATCCCTCCGACGGGCTCCTTGACCCGGACGGGGACGGGCTCGTGAACCGGGAGGAGTGCCGCGCCGGCACTTCGCCTTCGAAACCGGACACGGACGACGACGGTGTCTCAGACAGCCTCGAAGTCGCCCGGGGCCAGAACCCCCTGGACGCCCGGGACAACCGGCCCACGGCCCGGGCCGGACCGGACCAGGAGGTGGACCCTGCCGTGGTCACCCTGGACGGCGCGGCAAGCTCGGATCCGAACGGCGACCCCCTGAGCTTTGCATGGAGTCAAGTGAGCGGCCTGTCGGTGCGGCTGAACGGATCGACCACTTCAAGGCCGACCTTCCTGGCGAAAAAGCAGGGGGAGTACAGGTTCCGGCTTGTGGTGAGGGACGGAAAGGCCGAGAGCCCGCCCGACGAGACGGCCGTGCGGGTGCGCAACGTGGCGCCCACGGCCGATGCAGGGCCCGACCAGGTCCTTGACGCCGGCACGATCGTCACTCTTGACGGAAGCGCCAGCCGGGATCCCAACGAGGATTCTCTACGCTTCTCCTGGCGGCAGGCAGGGGGGGATCCTGTTCAGATCCAGGGAGCGGACCGGGCCCAGGCGTCTTTTGTGCCCTGGAACTCGGGTGCTCTCCGATTCGAACTGGTGGTCTGCGACGCCGAGCTGTGCAGCCTCCCGGATGCGGTCGAGGTCGTGGTCCACGGGACGAATCATGTCCCGACCGCTGTTGCGGGCCCTGACCTCACGGCGAATGTATTTGAAACGGTCGTGCTGGATGGGTCGGCCAGTTCGGATCCGGACGGCGACGCTCTCGAGTTTTTCTGGACCCAGGTGGACGGGCCGGAACAGGTCGCGCTGGAAGGATCCGCAGAAGCCAGAGCCCGGTTCGAACCGTGGAAGGCCGGCCTGTATCGGTTCGAGCTGGTCGTCTCCGACGGCGAGGACTCCAGTCTCCCGGATTCCGTCGCGGTCACGGTTCTCGACGGGAACCGCAGGCCTGTGGCTGTTGCCGCTGCGCCGGCTCGGGTCAGGGTGGGAGACTGGGTTTCTCTAGACGGATCCCGCAGCTACGACCCGGACCGAGATCCCCTGACCTGGCAGTGGTCGCAGATTCGGGGGACCCGTGTCGCCCTCTCTGGAGCGGACAGCCCGGCTGCCGGGTTCTACGCTGTCCTGGAAGGCACGGTCGAATTCGAACTGGTGGTTCGGGACCGCCAGGTTCCTTCCGCTCCTGCCCGGGTCGCGGTCATTATCGAGGGGGCCGATCAGACTCCGACGGCAAGTGCGGGCGAGGATCGAAGCGGCCTGCCCGGCGAACGGATCTGCCTCGACGGTTCCGGCAGTTTCGACCCCGACCCCGGCGACACCCTTTCCTATTCGTGGGTTCAGATCTCGGGCCCTCGCGTAACCCTCGAGGGCGCCCGAACCGCTTCTGCCTGCTTCACGGCCTCCCAGGCCGGGCTCTATTCATTCGGCCTCACGGTATCGGACGGCAGAGCTTCCAGCCCCCGGGACACGGTCGATGTCCGCATCCAGTCGCCCAGCGGCCAGGACCCGCCAGCCGAGGAGCCGGACAGGCCTGAGGAGGGCCACGTCGCTCGCGCTTCTTCTTCGTCCGGGGGCGGATGCGCCGTTGCGGCCGACGCCGGCACCACGCAAAATCCGGGGGCCGGAGAATGGACCCAGGTTGCCGTCCTTTTCCTGCCGGCCCTTGTCTGGCTCGCCTGTCTCAGGAAGGAAAGCGATCCTAGGATTCTCGTCTTCCTTGCGGCGTCCGCTCAGATCCTGCGGATCTGGTAGACCCCCCTGGATTCGCACACCACGGCGCCCTCGGCATCCTTGAGCCGGCCTTCGAGGACGAAGTCGCTCTTGCCTTTCTCCTCGACTTCACGGTTGATCCGGTCGACCTCGTCCTGGCTGATCTCCACGGTGATCGTCACATCGGTCAGGGCCGGTTTCTTGAACTTGATTTCCATGCTTTTGACGATCGGCACGCACCGGGACGGGTCGAAGGTGGTCAGAAACAAGGCGCCCCCGGGGATCTCGGCGGCGGTGAACAGAATGCCGGCATAGATGCTTCCCAGGTGGCCCTGGTTTCCCTCGATGGGCATGCGCAGCGTCACGCGCCGGGGCTCCATTTCCACCACCTGAATGCCCATGCGCCGTACACAGGGAATTCCGGTTTCCACCAGACTCTTGAACTGCGACGGGTCGAACTTGCCCCAGGTCGTCTCGCTCATCGCCTCTCTCCTCGTTCCGTGCTTGCCCGATCTTCCGAACCTTTCCCGGCTTCACCACTTGGGATTGTCCACCTGGATCTTGTAGCGCACCTCGGCCGCCAGGTACTCGAGAAGCCGCCCGCGGGCAGGGTTTTCGTCGAAATCGCCCCTCCGGATCTTTTCGCACAGCAGCGCTTCGGCCGCCTCGCGGGACTCGAGTCCCTGAGCCTCGGGGCCGAGGAGCCTTTCGAGTCCGGACGGGTCGTAAAAGGCGGACGGGTCCAGGGTGATCTCCCGCAGCACGATTTCGAGCAGGCTGGCGGCGATCAGGGCCTGGAACCGCTGCCGGCCCGAGAGCTTGGGCGCGAGTTCCTCCTTGAGGTACTCAGCGACGGCTTGCAGGATTTCCTGCCGGGACGGCCGGTTCATGGACATGGGACATGCACCTTTCCTTCTGTTCTCAGCAGGCCCGCAGAAGGTCCACGAGCTCCACCTCGCATTCCGAGGTCCGCCTGCCGAGCTTTGCGTATTCGAGATCGCCTCTGGGCGTCTCGAGAAAGAAGCGCGACTGGGCCACCGTGACCGTGGCCCAGAAACAGTTGGCGAGAATCTCCCAGTACCGGATTCGATCCGTGTCGATGGGAAACCCTCCCGCTTCCTCGTAACCCCGAAAGAAATCCTCCTCTCTGCCGAAGCCGCCCACGCGGTTTTCGGGCTTGTCGAACCGCCAGGACTTCATGCAGATCACGGCGATATCGTACATGGGGTCGCCGGTCTGGGCGAGTTCCCAGTCCAGGATGGCTTTTACGCCCGACTCGTCGAACATGATGTTTCCCATGCGGAAGTCCGCATGGAGAAAGCAGGTGGGAGGGTTCTCGGGAATGTGGGTCTTCAGGTGCCGGAAAGCGAGTTCGAGAACGGGCGAATCGTTGAGTTTTGTGCCGCGCCACACGCTCTCGTTGCGCTCGATCTGCTCCAGCACAGATGCGCGCTTGAGAAAGGCCAGGTCCTCGGTGAGCGGGATGCGGTGGATCCGCGCCAGGATCCTTCCGAGCTCGTAAGCCCACCGGCCTCTCGTGGCCGCGTACCGTTCGTCGTTCAGCAGCCGCTTGGGATAGGTCTCGCCAAAAACCCTCTCCATGATGAAGAAGGGCGTGTCCAGGGCCGTGTCGCTCTGGTACAGGGGGCGGGGCACCGGGATGCCGTGTTCAAAGGCCTTGCGCAGGACCGCAAATTCCTCGGCCCGGCTGGAATAGCTGAGCCCCACTTTGGGGTCTTTTCGGAGCACCATGGCCTGTTCGCGGATGGAACCTCGCTTGTGGATCACGGCCGTGAAAAGCCAGGTCTGGCGTGAGGCGCCTGTGGTCACGCGCTCGAGGTCGCGGATTTCGACCGCATCGGCCTCTTCCCATTCCCGAATCCGCTCTGCCAGGGTTCCTGCCAGATCCATGCAGACCCTTCCCCGCTGCCCGGGCGGCTGCGCTGTCCTCGCAGCGACTCCATCCGCCTCAGGCTTCTTGATCCAGATACTCCGAAATGCCGTAGCCCGTCCTGCCTTCGAACTCGTACCGGGTGAAGCCCTCGCAGATCCGGGGGACCTGATTCTGTCTGCGGTGCCTGAGCGGCACGAGATTGAGAACCGCCCCCCGGACCGAAAACCGCTCGTCCTTCTCGGTGGTGAAGCGGGCCCGGATTTCCTGCTGGTAAGGGCCTGCAGCCCCGTAGGTCGTCTCCACGGATACTTCTCGGACAAGGGTGTTTGCGCCTGAACGAGTGAGAAAGCCGCTTTGCGCGGTCTTGCCGGCAGGGGTGGCGAAGACCGTGAGCATGAGCGCCAGGTCCGGTCCGAATTGCATGGTCAGCCAGCGGTAGTACCTGGGCGCCTGCCAGTAGCGGGGCCCCCAGGAATGGTCCCGCAGGCCCAGGCCGTCGATCTCGATGCGCCTTCCCTCCACCACGAGGGCGCCCGTGGACCGGATGTGCTGCTCGTAATGGGCCTTCGCAAAGGAGACCTCCTCACCGCCCAGGGGATCCTTTTCGCCTATGCCCCCGTAAATCGGGCTCAGGCCCTCGACCGAAAGCTCCAGGCCCACGTTCACCGCCTGTGCCTTGGAAAGGGCCTTCTTGGGATTCTCCAGAGCCAGAGGATTGTCGAGGTGGAAAGCCAGACCCTGGTAGGTCACGGCCAATTCCCGGAAGGGCCGGATCACCTGAAACCGCATGCTGGCCGCATCGAAGGCCTGGTTGTCCCGGATCTCGGGACGCTGGAAGAAGAAGAGCACGCCCCGTTCGGGCAGATAATAGAGGAACGTCACTTCCGCATGCCCCTCGTTCGGCCGGTTGCCGATCCGCACGAACCCCCCGGAGGGCTCTTCGTGGTTGAAGAAGTTGAAATACATGCTTTCGTTGTAGTTGGGTTCGGCCGTGGGCGCGTGGGTGAACTCGTCCTGCTCCTCGATAGGACGAAAGCTGGCCATGTCCGCCTCCCTTCTCAGAGCCCTCTCAGGGACTCGGGCCTCAGCGGAACCTTGCGCTCCTTGGCCCGGCGGATCAAGGCAAGCAGGCGCTCCTTGTCTTCGGGCAGGTCGCCGCCGAGGGGCAGGTAGTTGGAAGCGTGGTTGGTCCGGAAAACCACCTTGCGTTCGACGTCGATATGCTCCAGGAGGATTTCGAGTTCCTCCAGGATCTCGTCCTGGGAG
>FWPU01004636.1_pt1 | contig 31643 bp, 38 predicted proteins | sample 2228361 | NCBI WGS metagenome assembly FWPU01 (sample SAMEA103939777, study PRJEB20133) | metagenome | reverse complement strand
CTGCCATATAGAGAACAATAGTATCTATGCTAACAATTTTATCCCAACAAACTTTTGAAATAGTTTTATCTTCTGCTTCATGACCTGTGGTTATTACTACACTTGAAGAACTATCTCTACTTGTTAAAGGTATACCAGTATAACAAGCACCAGCAGTTGCTGCAGTTATACCAGGAATTACTGAAAATTCTATATTATTTTTTCTCAATACTTTTAATTCTTCATCTGCTCTACCAAAAATAAATGGGTCTCCATTTTTTAATCGCACTATTTTTTTACCTAATTTTGCTTTCTCTACCAATAGATTATTTATTAAATCTTGTCTTTTAGTAAATCCATCGCTATATTTCATTGAATTCTCCATATTACCAGCACATATAAATTCAGCATTTGGATTAGCATATTTCAAAATCGTAGGTTCTATAAGATAATCGTAAATTATAACATCTGCCTGCTTCAAAACTTCTAACCCTTTAACTGTAATTAGTTCAGGTTCACCAGGCCCAGCTCCTACCAAATATACTTTACCTTTTTTCATGATTTTATCCAGTTATCCGACAATTCTATCTCAGTATCTTCCTCAGTCCCCATTTTTCTGGTCCTGCTTTTGGTAGCCGCAGGGTTTAGCCTGCGTAAATTTTGTTCAATGTTCAATGTTCAATGTTCAGTTTTACACAGACTACGGACCAAGGACCAAGGACCACGGACTAACTTCAAATCACCAACCACCAACTACTAACCCCTAAACCCTAACCCCTAACTAAAATCATCAAATCAAATACACTGAAGAATTTGTATCTAATTTTTTAAATAACTCTATTAGCTCTTTATCATCCTTTCGCACAACAACTGCTAAACAACCTTGCAACGGATGGGGCTGAAGAATTTCAAATGGTATCCTTTGAGAGATTTTATTCTCTAAACCTAATCTAATAAGACCTGCTGCAGCGATTACAATTGCATCTAAGTTTCGTAATTCGTAATTCGTAATTCGTAATTCGTTGTTATCAAGTAATTTAAGTCGTTCTTCAATATTCCCTCTTATATCAATTATCTGGAAATCATGTCTATACTTTTTTAATTGCTCCTTACGCCGTTTACTACTTGTCCCTATCTTTGCACCATAAGGAAGTTTATCCAAACTACCCAAAGACTCTAACCCTGGACGGACAATTAATACATCATACGGGTCTATGGATTCTGTTATACAAGCAACTACCAAACCATCGGACAATTTGCCTGGTAAATCTTTTGCACTATGGACAGCAAAATCTATTTCACCATTTAATAGTGCTTTGTCAATTCTATCAGTAAAAAAATCTGTTCCTTCTACATCAGATATTGGCGTTATTTTATCTTTGTCACCAGTAGTATCATAGGTCTTTATTTCAAATTTCACTGATATTGGACATTGAGTGCTTAATATTGAACAAATCTCTTCAACCTGTTTTAAGGCTAAATTACTTGGCCGTGTGCCAATCCTGAGTATTCCCCTGTTAACATAGAACACTGAAGTCTGAGTATTGAACTTACACATTGCCAGAATTCCTCTGTTTTTTCTTCAATAATAAGTTTTGCTTTATGTGCCTCCTGTAGCTTTTTTTCATAATTTTCTTCAATTATTACATTTATATCATCTAAATCATATAGTGTTATACTTTCTAAATTCTTAATAGATGGTTCAACATCGCGAGGAACTGCCAGGTCAAAAATTATCAATTTATTTTTTGTAATTCTTGATATATCTTCTCTTTTTAATACAAAATGTGGACTTGATGTAGCACTGATAATAATATCAGCATCTTTTATTTCCTCAGATAATTTGTCAAATTTTATTGCTTTACCAGAAACTTTTTTAGCAAGCTCTATTGCTCTTTCATAATTTTTGTTTGCAACAAAGACTGTCCTCACATTTTTATTGATTAAATATTTAGACAAAAGTTCACCAATTTTACCTGTCGATATCACAACTATTTTTTTGTTTTCTATAGTAGAAAAAATTTTTTCAATCATCTTCATCACTACACTTACAACAGATATATTACCAGAAGAAATCTCTGTTTTTGTTCTAGCATATTTCCCAACCTGTATAGCTTTTTGAAACAGTTTATTAAAAACTTTTTTTGTCAAACCTAATTCCTTCGCCAAAAAGTATGCATCCTTAACCTGACCCAAAATTTCATTCTCGCCAATAACTTGCGAATCTAACCCACAAGAAACCTTAAAAAGGTGTTCAACTACAGATTTATTTTCTAAAGAATAAAAATATTTTAAATCATCTGATACAACTTGAAGTTTTTCTATAAAAATTTTTATTGTATCATCTAAATCGCCAGTAACAACATATACTTCAAATCTATTACAAGTTACAAGCACTACTAACTCACTAATTAAATTATATCGGGATATTTCCTTAAGAAATTCAGTAATTTTTTTCTTAGTTAAAGTATATTTCTCTCTAACTCTTACAGGACTAGTTCTATGACTTATTCCAAAAAGAAAAATCTCCATATCTATACACAAACAACTTTTTTTACTTCAGGAACCATAGCCTTTAACCTTTGCTCAACTCCCATAGTTAAAGTTATCTGTGACATAGGGCAACCACTACATGCTCCTGTAAGACGAACTTTCACAGTGCCGTCATCTTCTACATTTACTAACTCAATATCACCACCATCTGCCTGTAAGATAGGTCTTATAGCCTCTATTGCTTTTTCAACCTTTTCTCTCATTTTATCCCCCCTTTTTGATATCTGTAAACTTAAATCAATTTTTCAAGTTCTTCTGCCATCTCTTTAATAATTTCAGCACAATAGTTTCTTCTTTCTTCTGAATTAAAATTGTTTCTCCATTTTTTAGTTATTACCCTGCAACAGGTTGAACTATATTTTTTCTTAAATATCTCGTAAAACTGTTTTACTTTTTCATCACAAATTTTATTACTCTCACTTCTATCTTTTCTGCCGTATTTCAGTCCAATAACTATTGTTCCAGCAGATAGAACACCACAAACACAACCACTACCAGCAATACCTGCACGAAATCCAGCAGCAATTTTTAAAAAATCAGAAGGAATATCTATCAGCCCATTGTTCTTAAATCCATGCAGAATACTTTCAGTGCAGTTATATCCTTCAAGATATAAATTTTTTGTAATTTCAGATATTTGCATTTCTTCTACAGTTGTTAATTTTAGTTATTTTATTTCTCCTTTTATACCAATAGTTACTTCTTCTAATGGAATATCTTTTTTTGCCTGGTCTAATGCCTGTTGAACAATATGCATAAGACCAAAACAGCAAGGAACCTCCATATGGACAACTTTAATACTTCTTGGATTTGCAGTTTTAATTATCTGTGTAATTTTTTCTATATAAGCATCCGCATCATCAAGTTTCGGACAGCCAATAGCAATTGCTTTATCTTTAAGAAAATCTTGATGGAAATTAGCATATGCAAATGGAACACAATCAGCAACTATAAGTAAGTTTGCATTTTGGAAATATGGTGCAAAAGGCGCTACTAAATGCAATTGTATTGGCCACTGACGAAGTTCAGACGGAACTATGGACCGTTGACCTTGGACCATGGACTTCTTTTCCCATGACATTACTTGCGCTGATGGGCAGGAAGTCATGCCTTTTGGCATTTTATGTGAGTGATGCTCTGGTAATTCCTGTGCATGTTCTTTTAGATGTTGTAAATGGACTTCAAGCATTTCAGGTGCAACCTCTTTTATTCTTGCAATTGTTGCTTCTTCATCATAAGGTTCTGCTTCCCTTTCTTCAATAGTTAATGCACCTGTAGGACAAGAACCTAAACATGCACCGAGTCCGTCGCAATAAAACTCTTTTACCAGTCTTGCTTTCGGGCCATCTGGAGTGTCAACTATCTGTATTGCCTGCTCAGGACAAGAAGGGATACATAAACCACAACCATTACAAAGTTCTTCATCAATTTTAATAACTTTCCTTTTTACTTTTTTCATTTTGTCCCTCCTTTCTATTTGGGTTTTTATAATTTTAACAACATTGGCTCTTACACGGACTAAGGACTAAGGACTTTTGTTTAAATCAATTCTTTTCATCTAACAGCCTTTTTTCTCCTTCTAATTTTTTTATATCTGTTATATCCTGAGTAACTTCAAGTGTCCCTAAATATTCACCTTTACTGTTTCTAACTGCAAAATATCTTATGTAGACATACCTACCTTTAAAGTTTATCCAGAAATCTGCTGAATTTCGTTTGCCTTCTTTAAAATCAGAAAGTATTATTTCTACTTTATCAACACTTTGTGGTGGATGGCAATTCTGCACTTTTCTACCTATAACTGATCTGGTTCTTAAAAAAATTCTTTCTTTAGTTGAAGAAAAATATTTTACTTTGTCATCTTTATCAACAAAGGTTATATCTACAGGTAATGTGTTAAGAATACACATTAACTCTTCTATAGTTAAACTCCCTGTAGGAAAATTCACTGTATTATTTTCAACAGTAGGTTCTTCAACATATGAAGATAAAAGTTGTTTTATAAGTTCGTCAACATCTTTTGGCGGTTCTATATAAGCATATCCAACTGTAAAACTTTCTTTTAATATCTCAACCCAATTCTGTGGTTCTAATTTTTGGTGTGCTGTCGGAAAAAGAATATTTTCTTCTTTAAAAATCATACCTTCTACTTCTTCAATTAAAAGTTTTAAGGTTTGTTTGTCATCAGGGTTTGATATTGACTTTTTTAATAACTCTCTTATTTCATTATCCTTACCCCACATCACTTTTGATGGACCAAAAAATCCATGTTTTTCTAAAAATGGAAACAGAAGTTGTTCTTTCCGTGTATAATGTATATCAATATCTTTAAGTTTTAAGAGTGTCTCTTTTATAAATTGTTTATCATTATTTTCAATTTGTTGTTTAAGTGTATCCACAAGTTTTTGTATTTCTTTATTTTCTAGTTTAAACCAGTAAACAGGATGATATACAGATTCTTCTTTTACAACTTCCTTCTGTAGTGCTGCCTCAAAAAGTAATGCATGGACATTACAAAACTTTTTTATTTCTTCAGGTGACATACCCTCGTTTATAAGTGATTGTTCAATTTCTGCTATCTCAACAGAAGATATCACTCCTACTTCTTTTAAAAATCTATCCCTTGCTTCTTCTACTGAAAGCCCTTTGTGTAACTGTAGAATAATATCTTTTACTATTCCTTTTTTATCACTTAGTCTATCCATAATTTCTCCTCATAGATAAACTCTTTCTAACTCTTTAACAAGATGATGATATTTTTCATGGACACCTTTGCCAATTTTTTTCTGCTCAACTTTTTCAAATTCTTTGATTAACCTTTTTTGTTCATCATCAGAAAGATGCATATCAGCCATCATATAGAGTATATTATCTTCTTTATCAATATGTTGTGTTAGAAGTTGAATATAATCTTGTGCATTTTTTATAATTTCTGAAGAAGATTTCTTATTGCCAGATTTATATTTACTTATTGCTTCTGCTATACTTCTAACATAGCCACGACCTATCTCATGTTCTTCAAGCATTACTCCTATAGGGCCACCTTCTTTGGGTATTCCTGCTTTCTCCATTGATACAAAAAGCAAATCTTCTTCTTTTCCATGGTGACATTTGTCAGCAAAAGTTCTTATAAAATCTACTATTTTTTCTAAATGTTCAACATCAACTTCTTTGTTTTTAGAAAGTTTATTACAAATCTTATCTAACACTTTTAACATAGATTTTATAACCCTATGTTCTTCTTTAAGTATTTCTGTCGGTTTCATTTTGTCCTCGCTTTGTCTAATAATTTGTTTTGGTGGACAAGGAATATCGCCATAAGAACAAAATACACAACAATCACCTTTCTTGGGTTTTAAAAGTTTACTACAATTTTTACATTTATAAAAAATCTGACATGAATCTATTGGCATTACTACTTCTTCAACATAACCACAATATGGACAGGTAACTTTTGTATTTAATCTTTTTTCCATATCATAATATCCATTAATTTCGCTATCAGACAAAAATCTTTGGGGTAAGAATTTTTTACTCCTGCAATTTTTTACTCGGCAATTTCATTTTGGAAAAGGTTTATATTTTATCTTAATGTTTATGCTTTATTTTTTTTCAATTAAGTCCATTCCACATTTTGGACATTTACCTGGCTTGCCAAATTCCCCTCCACACATTGGACATGTATAAACCTTTTTCGCTGGTGCAAGTTTAACGAAATCTACTTCAATAATATTTTCATCAGAATAGATTTTACCAACGATTATCACATCCTTACCTTTGTATTCTTTCTGCAATAATCCAGCACTTGAATCATTGGCAAGGATATGATACATTTTGCCTATATAATCTTTCCTGTATTGAAACTTTGGTTTACCACTAACCATCACTGGATTACCATCTTTATCATAGACAACCTGTATTACCTGCTTAACTTTCAGAGCATAATTACAACCGTAAACGGAACATTGTGATTTTGCACCTTTCAGTTTTTTCAGGTCACAAGAAGTACAAATAACTGTCCCTGTGATGGTCAACTGATTTTTTTTGGGAAAAGGTGTTGCTGTAGTTACTGCTTCTACCTGCGGTTTTTTACCTTCTGATTTCTGTTGTGTTTCTTCATGAGCGATCACATTACAACTTCCACAACTTGCATAAACAAAATTTACACATGAGAAAATTACAATACATAACAAAATTATGTTTTTCATATTCTACCTCCATCTCTTAGAAACTATTAACTTTTTTAGGTTATCCGATGGTCTTTTATGCCCTTATTACCTCACCCCTTCTTTTAACCACATAAGATTGGCTAACCTTATTTTAGTTAACAGTACATTTTTGTAGTGAAATTACATTAGCGCCAATATAAAATCGGCGATTACAATTTATTTTGTAAATATTTCTCTTTTGCTATCTGTTTACCAGCAGAAGTTAAAAAATTCTTATCAATAAATTTTTTTAATTTTTCTTTATCAGTTAAATCAAATTCAGATTCTATATTAACTAACCAATCTGCATCCCATAAGATTTTGAAATTTAATGTATCAACTTCACCAGGGCTGTGATGGCTTGCAATTATTTTACATACTTCATCTATAATTTCTTGTTTAATACCAACTTTTTCTAAAATTTTTCTTGCAATAGGTGGACCTTCTTTCTCCTGAAGTTGACCATCAGTGGAATTGTATTTTCTTTCACACTCTTTTATACCTATATCATGTAATATAGCTGATAATATCACAACCCTACGGTCTGCTTTTGGTTCTGAAGATAAAATTTTTTCTGCATAATATGTAACTTTCATCGCATGAGATATTCTTTTTGTATCGTTGCCAAAATAGTTTATCATTTCAGATAATACCTTTTCTTTAAAATCAAGTTGAGTATCTGTTTTCTTCTTTCTATTTACTAACTGCTCATATTTTTCTTTACCAACACATTGTTCTGCATATTTACACCAATCTATACATGAAGGAATTTCTTGACGATAAATCTCTGTCTTACATTTTGGGCATAAAACTTTTATTTCGTTAGAAAATATCTCTACAATATATCCACAATTAGGGCATTTCTGTTCTTCAACTTTTAAATATCTTGTATCTATCCCTGGGCATTTTATATCCATTTTTTATGCCTGTTTGGCCAATTGTTCAATTTTTTCCCTAATCTCGTCTCTTACTCTACGAAAAATTTCTATAGGCTTTCCTTTTGGGTCTTCAATATTCCAGGTAATTTCATGTTTAGCAGGAAATACAGGACACACATCTCCACAACCCATTGTAACAAGATAATCAAATTCTATATCTTTTAATTCAAGAAACCCTTTACTTTTTTGTTTGGAAATGTCAACATTTATCTCTTTCATTACTTCTATAGCCACAGGATTTACAATACCAGAAGGTCTTGAGCCAGCACTGTATGCATTAAACTTGTCCCAGTAAAAACTATTTGTCAGACCTTCAGCAATTTGACTCCTGCAAGAATTTTCTATACAAACAAAAAGTATATTTTTCCTTATAACTACTTTTTTTTCAATAATTTTGCTATCTTCAATTTTAAATGCATGAACTTCTGGCAAAGAAAATTTTTTCAATGAAACAATTACATAATCTACATCTTTATAAAATGCAAGTTCGCAATCTCTTTTAGAAGGATATGCTTCAGTATGTGCATGTGAATGATATATTCCTACCATCTCTAAACCAAGATTCCTTATTTCTTTCATTACTTTGAGTTGTTCCTTTGGGTCCATAAAATAACAAATTTCTGGTTTTTCTGAAATATTTGCCATTTTATATACTTTGGTTACTAATCGTAGTTCGTAGTTCGTAGTTCGTAGTTCGTTAAGTTCTGACTGTTGACCATGGACTGTGGACTGTGGACTGATTTTACCTGCTAAAATACCACAGGCTTCTTTTGGATATTCCTGTTGAGAATGTTTAATAATTTCCTGAATTTGTTCTTTTGTTAAAAATATCATTTCAAAATATGCCTCACTATTGTTTAGTAATACACGGATATAACCAGATTTATGCAGATTCACACGGATTTATTTATCTGTTTATATCCGCTTTTATCCGTCTGAATTTCTTTCATATTTTTGAAAAGTTTACATCTTATAATAATAAAAAATGTAACAAATAACTCAACAAAAATGTTAGAATTGGCACTGCAATCCAGACAGAAATTATCTTTCGGACAACAGCCTTTTTATATGTTAAATAAAACCCGTCTTTAACACTGCTTATTGCTAAAACAGAAAATGTTGCAAACTGAACATAAGGAGTTGGTAGCCCTAACAATGAAGCAGTTATAACAAAACTTGATGTAACTAAAGATATTATTCCTGCTGATATTTGTCCTATGGGAATTATTTCTTTTGAAATTGTATTTATAACCCTTTTACCCAAAAATAAACTTCCTAAACCAAATGATAAACTAATAACAAGTATTCCAATAATTGGCTCTATCTTAACTGCTAATAAAAAAGGTGCAACCACATTGGCTATATTATTTGTCCCCACAGCAAAGGCTGAATAACAATCTGTAGAAATTATAAATCTTTTCAATTGAGAGCCATATTTATGAGATTTTTCATATAACCAGAAATTACTATTTCTTGGTGGATAAAATATTTTTTTAATAAAATATGTAATCAAAAATGCAAGAATACAAAATATTATTGCCACATAATATATTTTAAAAACTGTCAACCACATAACTTTACCGAAATAAAATGCTGCACCTGTAAATGCACTTACAGTTATAAAACTTGTTGATTGTGGTATTTTCAACAAATTTGCAAGAAACATTGTCAATGTAGATGAAACTATTATAATTAAACCAGAATATTCACTAAAAGATACCTGTGAAATCTTTGTAGTTAATGTATCTATTACTCTTGGACCAATTAATAATCCTCCAATAAAAATAAATATACTATACAATATACTTGCTTTTGGGCTAGACAACAATTTACTGCCATATGAAGGTGTAAATGATATAGCAAACCCTGATGCACCCATGTTCATTGCTAAAAAAATAGAAATAATCAATAAACTTCCTGTTAATATCATCTCATTATTCGTTTTTCGTAGTTCGTTGTTCGTAAAAAAACGAATTACGAATTACGAACTGCGAATTGCGATTAAATATTATACTCCATTGGCTTCTTTTTCATTCCTTCAATCAATATTTTAGCAACTTCAGGCCTAGTAAATTCTAATGGTAGAGTTTCTTCTTCCTCTAACATTTTTCTTACTTTTGTTCCGCTAAGTAATATTTTATATTCATCTCCATGAGGACAAGTTTTTGAAGTTGCCATACTTCCACATCTTTTACAATAAAATGCATTTTCAAAGAATAATGGTGTTATACCAAGTTCTTCGGGTTTAAATTCATAAAAAATTTTTTGAGCATCATAGGAACCATAATAATTACCAACACCGGCATGGTCTCTACCAACGATAAAATGTGTACAACCATAATTTTTCCGAACAATTGCATGAAATATTGCCTCTCTTGGTCCAGCATAGCGCATATATGCAGGATTTATTGCAAGAACAACTCTATCTTTTGGATAATATTTCTCTAAAAGAACTTCATAGCATTTCATTCTTATTTCTGCTGATATATCATCGGATTTTGTCTGGCCGACTATTGGATGTAAAAACAAACCATCTATTATTTCTAATGCGCATTTTTGAATATATTCATGTGCACGATGAACAGGATTTCTTGTTTGAAAGCCAACAATAGTCTTCCAACCTTTTTGTCTAAATATCTCTCTTGTTTGTGATGGAGTAAGATAATATTTAGTAAAATCATTCATTGAACATTGAACATTGAACATTGAACTATTTTCAAAAACACTTATCTTCCCACCAAGTAAAACATCTCCCTGAGAATAAAGAGCACTGACTCCGGGATGTTTTGTATCTTTTGTCTTATATACTTTCTCTGCTTCTTTTTCTTTATCATATGAATAAATCTCTTCTAAATGAAGAATTGCTAATATTCGTAATTCGGAATTCGTAGTTCGTAGTTCGTTATCAACAAGTGCAATATCTTCACCTATTTTAAGTTGTTGGGCATCTTCTCTGTTTACCGCTAAAGTAATAGGAATAGGCCAGACTAAACCATTTGTCAGACGCATATTATTTAGAACATTCTCATAGTCCTTGCTACCCATAAATCCTTCTAATGGACTGAAAGCACCGGTTGCAATCATTTCCAGGTCAGATATCTGTCTTTTATTAAGATAAATTTTGCCCATTGTTTGTAATTCGTAATTCTTAGTTCGTTGAACTATTCTGTTAATCAATTTACCACCATGCGGTTCAATCATTGTTTTTCTCCATTTTTCGTAATTGACTTAATAAGTTTGGTAAGCATTTGAGAAATACCAAAACATTGTCCATATATTTCATCAAATTCTATCTGTGAAATATATTTCTTTTTTAGTAAGACAGTAATCATTGAAACACATTCAAAACAAGACCCTCTGGAGATACCAAAAGATTGCTTCTTTTCACCTTTACCTCTTCTTCCACTACCTTCGGCAATATTATTAGCAATAGAGACAGCTGCTCGTACTAGATTACTACCAATTGTGTATCTTACCTCTGGTGGTAATTTTTTACATACATCTATTATATTCTCAATAAAATCTAATGCTTTCTGATATACTTCCAAATTCTCGAAACTAAACTTACTCATTGTTTGTCTCTCCACGAATTACGAATTACGAACTACGAATTACGATTTTTTATGTAATCCACATTCTTTCTTATCAGGTGTTTCCCACCACCATCTACCAGCACGGATATCTTCGCCAGGTTTTATACTACGGGTACATGGAGCACAACCTATACTTGGATAGTTCTTATCATGTAATGCATTATAAGGAACTTCATTCTTTCTTATATAATCCCAGACCTGTTTTTCAGTCCAATCAACAAGAGGATTTATTTTTATAATGGTTTGTTTTTCGTAGTTCGTAGTTCGTAGTTCGCTTTCGACTTTTTTAATTTCTGCGCGTGTAACTGATTGTTCTCTTCTTAATCCACATATCCATGCATCAACATTTGACAAAACACGCTTTAATGGCTCAACTTTTCTTATTCTGCAACAAAGCTGCCTTAGTTCTATACTTTTATAAAACAGGTTAAATCCATATTGAGAAACCATATCCTCAACTTGTTTATAATCAGGAAAATAGACTTCAAATTTAATATTGTATTTCTCTTTTATTCTATCCATAACATCATAAGTTTCCTGCGGCAATCTTCCTGTATCAATTGTAAAAATGCGTGGACTGTGGACTGTTGACTGTTGACTGATTTTTGAAAGCATATCAATTAAAACAACATCTTCAGCGCCAAAACTTGAAGCCAATACAACCCTATCTTTAAACTTTTCCAATGCCCATTTTATTATTTCTTCTGCAGATAGATTTTCTAATTCTTCATACATTTTTTATTACCTCCATTTCTAACTTGTTCTATTCAATTTTGCCACGAATAAACACGAATTTATAATACCATCCTTTTATAATCTAATTCTGGCTTTGAAAAATTTAATATAATACCCAACTTTATTCCTGTCGCTCTTAAATAATTTATCATTTAATAATTCTTTGTAAACTATATTGTCTTTATTTGAGTTAATTCATGGGTTCATTTTTATTTGAAAGGTATCTTCTGACTAGTTTTGTAAAAAATTTAACAAATTCTTATGATATCCACAAATTTCTTTGTTATTTATTTGTGAATAAATTAGTTCTTCCTGCCAATGAGCGTTGTATAATCTACAAGATTTATTTTCACAAAATGGGTCTTTAAAAATATGATAAAATATTGCTTGTAAAATATATCCTTTAAGAACTTCTGTCATTCGTTGGTCGTCATAATCTATAAATTTGTCTTTAAATTCCTCTTTCAAAGTATATATATTTACCTTTAATTGTTTTTTTATATAAAACTCAGGAGGTTTCGCTGGTGCTTCAACTATTCCTGTAGTAGAAACCACTGAAGGAAAACTATAAATACTTGCTCTTGAATGATACTTTTTGTCGTTTTCATCATAAGTAGCAAATAAACGACTTGTAATAAATATATGGCAGTATTTAAAATTCCTTTCGTTCTCATCTAACATATCAGAAAAAATTCTAACAAGAGACCAACCATCATAAATAATACCAAATGATTTCTTATCCACATTAGTTATTATACTTTTTTCATACTCAATTTCGCCCTGTAAAGGTTCAAAGAACTTTTCTTTATAAATGTCTCTAACCTTTATTTTTGCTAAGTTATATGCCAGGTTGTCTATAAAAAAATTTTTTCTATGGTCAGTTGCCAATCTTAGAAGTGCATACTGAATTATGTCTTCTCTTATTGAAAATTCGACTTTTTTAAAAAGACTTTTTAAATACAACAAGATTTCATCAAAATTTAAATTTTTATCTCTTGAACCATTATAAAGGTAAACATATTCTGGGAGATGGTATTTCATTTAAACTTTTTTAGAATTACTTCAGCAGCCTTTTTACCTGAAAGTAACATAGCACCAAATGTAGGCCCCATCCGAGGCAAACCATAAGTTGTGGATACAGCCATGCCACAAACTACTAAGCCAGGAGAAACTTCTCCTGTATGTTCAACAACTAAATCCTCTGACTGTTCAACCCACATCGCACCATAACCTACTGTTTTTACTAACCCTCTTTCTTCTAATTTTTTTACTACAAAAGCATCATGTCCAGAAGCATCAACCACAAACTTCGCTTCTAATGCAACAGGGTCAACACAAGTTATCTGTCTTGGTAATGCTTCAACAGGTGTCCAGTTCACAACCACACCTGCTACTCTATTGCCTTCTCTTAAAACAATATCATCAAAAACTGTCATATTAGCAAATTTTACTCCAGCATCACAAGCAGAAGCAATAAGTTTTGAACATGCATGTGGGCCATCTGCTACATATAATCCTTTTGACACTTCTTGAAATGGCACCCCTAAATCTTTAAGTACACTTTCTGCAGGATGACGAACAGTGACTTTATTCATTAAATATCCACCTATCCAAAACCCTCCACCTAAATAGTTATTTCTTTCAACTATCAAAACTTTTAATTTATTCTTAGCTAATTCCATACCTGTTGTCAATCCAGCAGGCCCTGCTCCTATTATTATACAATCACTTTCTACATATTCAAAGAATTGTTTCGCAAACTCGTTTACTATTGCCCTTGTAACTTCTTTTTCTCCAACTGGAGAAAATATTTTTTCTTTACTCATTTTTCATTAACCTCCTTTTTTAGAAATCAATCATGTATTCAAACTATTTGCGCCAATTAAAATTGGCGATTACAATTCTTTCTTTTACAACTAAAATATCAATGTATACAAATAACCAAGACTCAGTGAAAGAATACAGATTATACTTAAATAAATCAAAAGGACTTTAAACCCGAATTCTTTTCTTATGACTAAAATTGTTCCATAACTTGTTATAGGCCCTATTAATAACAATGCAAATCCAGCACCTATGTTCATACCCTGTTGAACTAACGCATACACTAACGGGACACTCATTGTTGCACACATATACATTATTAGTCCAAAAATTACCGCAAATATATATCCATAAATTCCAAATAAATTACTTTTTATCCATAGCCCTATTGGAGTTATTACGCTAACTAAAGCAGCTAAAACTATTCCTAATAAAGTCTCTAATCCGATTTCTTTGGGTAAGTCTATGAATGCAAATTTTAATATGGACTTAATCCTGTAAAAAAAATCTTTCTTACCATAAACAGAACAATTATCATTATTCTCTTCACAATGTGGGCATACAGGTAGTCTCAAGTTAACATTTTTTAGGTTTATTATATTACCAACAATGCCTGCAACTATACCCATTAGTATTGCTGACAAGAATGTGTATATGGCAAATTTTATCCCAAAAAATTTCCATACTACAATTATAGCATTAACAGAAGTTGCTGGTGTTGCTATAAGAATAGCAAGTATAGGACCTAATGATGCTCCTTTAGTATAAAGAGTTACTGCCAATGGTAAAGAACCCCAACAACATACTGGCGCAAGCACGCCTACTATAGTTGAATATACTATTCCTAAAAAATTCTTCTCTGAAAGATGTTTCTCCACCCAATTTGTTGGTATAAACTCATTTATTATACCACTGATAATAAACCCAAACAGTAATGCAGGTAATATTTCTGCTAAATGCTGTTTGAGTGCATTGATAAATTGTATGAGCATGTTATTTTCCCCTATGTAATCTTTCCCAAACGCATCTCTATAAAAGGTAGAACTTGTATGACTAATATTTACAAACCTTAATTCTATACTTTAATATTTCCTCTTCATTAGGTCTATCTTTGAAAATTACAATTTTCTTTTCGCTGTAAGGAGGTATAAAATTTATTCTTATTTCAGAATTACCATCTTTACAGTAATAAGCAACAATTTTCAATGCAGTTTGTATCTCATTTTCGCTGGCTATTTTTCCACGACCTACAGCAACTGGGCCTTTTACTTCAGGTTCAATTATTAAATCTTCTTCTTTAGCAAGATTTTTAAGTATGTGATTTTCTTCTTCGTTTCTTCCAACTATTAATTTAAATGAATTTCCAGTTATAAAATATCTTCCATGTTTTATTAAATTAATGTTTTCAATCTTCAGCATATTAGAATCTAATAAATCTTTAATCACCAAACTAAAATATGGGTCTGTTAATAAACAACCACCTGCAGGGCAGGTATAATCTGTAATATTATACTCTTTAACCAATTCAAATTGCTTCTTTCTTGAACGACCAGATATATCAAGAAGTTTTTGTCTATTTACCCAGCCTGATTTTTCTGGCAAACTAGGTGGAAACAATTTTGCACAAAGTGGCCGAACAATAAAACCTTCTAGCCCACTCTCTTTTTCAATAATCTCCATTGCTTTTTTATTCTGGCTCATTGGTCTTTGTCCTAAAACTTCGCCAGTAACGATAAAACTTGCCCCTATATCTTTCATAAATTCTTTTGCTTTCTTAAAAATCAATATTCTACAGTCTATACACGGATTTAAGTTACTCCCATATCCATATTTTGGATTTTTAACTATTTCCAGGTACTCCTCAGAAATATTTAATATTTTCAACTCAATATCTAGTTGCTTAGCTATCAACAATGCTTTCTTTTTGCAACCTTTTTTTCTACTGTCACAAAGACAAAAAGGAGTAACAAAATTAATTGGAATAACATCTATACCCTGATCTAATATAATTTTTAAAGCCAGTGCGCTATCTAAACCTCCAGAAAGTAAAGCAACTGCTTTCATTTATTATTCTCCAAATCAAAAACTTAATCTATAACATCTCCTTCTATTGGTTTAACATCAACACCTAATTTAACTAAATATTTAATCCCCTTTTCTATATTTTTCTCTTCAGCTTCTAATTCAAGAACCAATTCTCCTGTTGTTTCAGTAACTTTTGCTCTACGGATATTAGGGATAACATTGTATTTTGTTGCCATTCTAAAAGTTACTGGTTCTTTTATCAATTTTTGTGGAAAAATCAATTTTACCAATCTCTTTACTAATTTTTTCTTTGCCATTTTTTACTCACCTCCATTTTTCAGTCCACAGAATTGCTCATAATCAATTAGTTCTGTTAGTGTTGGGTTATCTCCACAAACAGGACATTCTGGATTTCTTTTGATTTTGAGTTTTCTAAAATTCATCTCTAATGCATTAAAAATTAATAATCTACCAACAAGTAGTTCTGGTAGACCTAAGATATATTTTATTGCCTCTGTGGCCTGGATAGCACCAAGGATACCTGCTACTCCACCTATTATTCCTGCTTGTTGACATGATGGGACCATACCAGGAGGTGGTGGGTCAGGGAATAGACATCTATAACATGGTCCTTGCTTAGGGACAACAGTTATTGCTTGCCCATCAAATCTTAATATACCTGCATGAGAAAAAGGTTTGTTAGTAATAATACAAGCATCATTAACTAAATATCTTGTAGGGAAATTGTCACTCCCATCAATTACAAAGTCATAATCCTTTATAACATCTAAAATATTTTGTGAATTAAGCCGTAATTCATAAGTAATAATTTCTATCTCTGGATTTATAGCAAAAATTTTTTCTTTAGCAGACTCTACTTTTGCTTTACCTATATCTTTTGTGAAATGTAAAATCTGCCGTTGTAAATTGTTGAGTTCAACCTTGTCAGAGTCAACAAGTCCTATCCTACCTATACCTGCAGAAGCCAGATAATAACTAGCTGGTGAGCCTAAACCACCACAACCTATAATTAGAACTTTTGCATTAAGTAATTTTTTCTGTCCTGCACCACCTATTTCCGGCAGGATTATCTGTCGTGAATACCGCTCAATCTGTTGTTCTGTGAAATCCATAATTTCCCCCGTTATATCGTGATACGTGATACGTTTTACGTGATACGTGATACGGATTTAATAAGTTTTATAAGCATTTCGTAAATTCTTATACAAATTTTTCTAAATTCAATGTATGTTTCATTGTCAATATATTTACAACGGAAAGAAATTCTTATACAAATTTTTCTAAATTCAATGTATGTTTCATTGTCAATATATTTACAACGGAAAGAAATTGTTATAATAGAAATGCATTCTCTACAAGATGCTAGTGAAGTATTATAAAAATAAACTCTTTCTCTATTAGAGTGTTTTTCCACTCCCTTCAGCAATGTTATTAGCAATTGACAAAGCAGCTCTGCGAAATTGGTCTCCAAGAGAATATTGAACTTGTTTCGGGAGTTCTTCGCTAACCTCGAAAACTTTTTCAATAAAATCAACTGTCAATTTATAAACCTCAAGCCTTTCAAAATCAAAGAGAAAATTATCTTTTACGTAACACGTATCACGTAACACGGTTTTTTTCTCCGCCGGCAATTGCTGGTATAATGGATACTTCATCTCCATCTTTAAGTTCTGTTTTATCTCCTTGTAAGAACCTTATATCATTATCATTAACAAAAATGTTAATAAATCTTCTGATGTTTCCGCTTTCATCACAAATTCTTTCTTTAATTCCAGGATATTCTTTTTCAAGATTATCAATTAACTCTTTTATATCTCTACCATAACTTTCAACCTCAACTTTATCCTTGGTAAGTTTTTGTAGTGGCGTTGGTATTCTAACTTTTATGCTCATGTTAACCCCCATGTTTGATAATCTGTAGTTCGTAGTTCGCAAAAACGAATTACGATTTACGAACTACGAATTACGAATTACGAACTACGAACTACGAACTACGAATTACGAACTACGAATTACGAATTACGAATTACGAACTACGAATTACGAATTACGAATTACGAACTACGAACTACGAATTACGAACTACGAATTTTTCAAACGAATTTATATTTGGTTTTATTTTTATAGTCTTGCCTGTTTTATCAACAACTGCTTCCTGTGTCTTTAATCCATTTCCAGTGATTGAAATGACTATTGATTCATCTTTTGGAATTCTTCCTGACTCAATCAATTTCTTAGCAACCGCAACTGTTACACCGCCTGCTGTCTCAGTAAAAATTCCTTCTGTTTCAGCTAACAATTTTATACCTTCAACAATTTCTTCGTCAGTTACTGCTTCACCCAAACCGCCACTTTCTTTCACTGTTTTGAAGGCATAATATCCATCTGCAGGATTACCAATTGCTAAAGATTTTGCAATTGTTTTAGGTTTCACAGGTTTTATTATTTCATTATTTTCTTTTATTGCATTAACCACAGGAGAACAACCCTGAGCCTGAGCAGCATATATTTTTGTTGACTGTTGACTGTGGACCGTGGATTGTGGACTGTCAATCAATCCTAACATTTGCAATTCATTCAGACCTTTCCATATTTTAGAAATCAAAGAACCACCTGCTACAGGAACAATAATATTTTGTGGTGCTTGCCAGCCTAATTGTTCTACAATCTCATAAATATATGTCTTTGACCCTTCAGCATAATAAGGGCGGATATTAATATTGACAAATGCCCATTTGTATTTATTTGCTATTTCAGTACAGAGACGGTTCACTTCATCATAATTACCTTCAACTGCAATAACATGTGGCGAATAAATAAGAGAAGCAACAATTTTACTTTTCTCTAAATCAGCAGGAATAAAAACAAAACATTCTAACCCTGCCTGTGCTGCCTGAGCTGAAACTGAATTTGCCAGGTTTCCAGTAGAAGCACAAGCAACTGTATCAAATCCAAATTCTACTGATTTTGTTATTGCTACTGAAACAACTCTATCTTTAAAAGATAATGTTGGATAAGACACAGAGTCATCTTTTATATACAAATCATTAACACCTAAAACCTTTGCAAGATTTTTTGATTTAATCAGTGGTGTAAAACCTGCATTCTTGCCACATATAGGTTCACCATCAATTGGCAACAATTCACGATAGCGCCATAAATTTTTTTCTCTTGAAGAAATTAATTCTTTGGTTAACTTCTTTCTTATTTGGTCATAATCATAACTAACTTCCAGAGGACCAAAACAATATTCGCAGACATATATTGGTTCTTTAGGGTAGTCTCTACCACATTCCCTACATTTTAATCCTTTGACATAAGACATATCGATTACTCCTTTATCTTATAATCTTTTCTGAACCCTTTTTAGAAAAGATAGGAATAAAAAATTCCATTAAATATCAAATATGAAAAATCCTTACTTTAGAAATTCTTTCGTTATACATACAAACTAAATCCTGCAAAGTTATTGATTCAAGTGTAGATACCATAGACTGTTTAAGTTTTAGCCAGATATCTCGGATAACACATACATTAGAATTTCTACATCTCCTGGGCTCTGTAACACAGAATACAGGAGTAAGTTTGCCTTCTACTGCTTCTATTATCTCTAACAAATTTATATCTTTAGGTTCTCTTGTTAATTTGAATCCGCCGCCTGAACCTCGTTCACTTATTACTAAACCAGAAGAGACTAACATACTCATTATTCTTTCAAGATATCTCCAAGAAATTCCTTGCTTTTTACCAATCTCCTTTACACTTAATGGTCCTCTACCACTATGCAATGCCAATTCTAACATCACTCTTAAACTATATCTTGCCTTTGTAGAAAATTTCATAAGATTTTTTTAACCACAGAGAACACAAAGGACCAAAATCCCCTCAATCTCCAGTTTTCTGGTCTTGTTTTTGTTAGCCGCAGGCTTTTAAACTTCGTAAATTTTGTTCAATGTTCAGTGTTCAATGTTCAATGTTCAGTTTTACACAGACTACGGACCAAAGACCAAGGACTACGGACTACGGACCAAAGACCAAGGACTAAGGACCACGGACTAACTCCTAACTAAAAAAGATGCGGCTACCAGTATCACCTACCAACTACATTATTAAAAACCTAAATTTTCCAATTGAGCCAGAGATTTATCAGTCTTTAGTTGAAAAGCCTGGTATAAATATTACTAATACTACCAATTTAGTAATATTTTACAAAATAACAAAACTTTTGTCAAGAGGGCCAAAAAAAATCTGGTAATTTTCTATTTAGTTCTTGCTTAAAGAATTCTGTTTCTTCGCTATAGATAAAGCAGAAAATCTCATATTTCATTAAATATTCATACGAGCCTTCGCTAACACTTAGGATAGATTCTGCTCAATTCTTGAACAGAAACTATTTAAGTATTTCTCCTGTTTCTTTAAACCAGAATAGAAGGTCAAGGTGAGAAATAGGAATTTTTATTTTTTTAGAGAACTTTTTCATTTTGTTCTCTATTTCAATATATTTTCTGGCTGATAAAGACGTTGGGATTTTTTTTATTACTCCAAATAATTTTATATTTTTCAAGATATGCCTGTCAAGTATAGCAAGATTTTCTCCAAGACCAATGTTTCTTAAAAAATGACTTGCCTCTTTATAGCCAAAACCTTTGACATTTTTTACAAGCCATTCTCTTGCTTGTTGATTTGGTAATTCAATAATTTCTTGTAAAATTTTTTTGTGTTTTCTTGCTTCTATTATATATTTTGCTCGCTGTGGCCAGAATCTATGTCCTTTGTTTTTGAGATATCTTTTTAATTTTATTTCAGACCATTTTTCAAAACCATTTTTAATTTCTTTTTGTATTTCAATTGATTCTTTTGCTTTCCAATTAGCAGTTAATAGACAAAAGCAAAGTTCTCCAAAAATTCTGTTGAGGTTTTTCTTTTTCAATATATCTTTAAATTCATTCAGTCTTTTAATGATTAATGGTTTATGGGCAAGGTAAAGTTTTTTTAGTTTAGAAAGATTCATAAAAGGTTTAAAAAATTATCTTTTCTTTTTCTTCTTATAAATCTCTGTTCTTATTGACTGCCAGAAACTGATATGTATTTCTTGAGGAACTTCAATGTGTTCAAGCATGTGACAAAGATTTATTGTCTTCTTGTATGTTTTCAGGAAGGGACTACAATGAGGACAATCCATGATATGCTCAAGTATTTCATGTTCAAACTCTTTTTCTACTTCAAGTTCTTCATCTAACAAATCAGAAATTAGTTCAAAAATTTCTTTGCAGTCAACCATTTTAGTTCCTTGAAAAATATTCTGATAATTGCTCTCTTAAGAATTCACGGGCACGATGAACCCTTGATTTCACTGCTGGGACAGTGATATTTAATATTTTACTTACTTCTTTATTTGATAAACCGTCAATATCTCTAAGAATTAAGACAGATTTATATTTATCAGGAAGAGATGAGATTGCATTTTCAAGTTTCTTTTTGAGTTCTTTATTCTGTAATGTTGCCTCCGGGTTAGATGACCAGTCAGGGATATCTTTTGGGATTTCGTCTTCTTCTGTTTGAATTAGTTCATCAAACGAAAATGTTTTTTTCTTCTTTTTGCGTGCATGCATTAAACAAAAGTTTATTGCTATTCTATAAAGCCAGGTAGAAAATTTTGAATTTTCTCTGAAGGCAGGAAGTGAGCGGTATACTTTTATGAATGTTTCCTGAAGGATATCTTTTGCAACTGTTTTATCTTCTACCATACGATATATGAGGTTATAAATTTTTCCTTCATATCGTTGAACAAGTTGCTCAAATGCAAGAGTATCCCCTTTCTTTGCATTTTTAACAAGTTCTTCATCGCTTGGTGATATACTTAGTTGAGTGCTTTTACTGGCTTCACTCATTTAGATGATTTTTTTGGTGAAAGGATTCAGATATAATTATAGGTACGATAAATCGCACAGCTACAATTCAGCCCAAGGTCAACTACATGCTCAATAAATTGAGCAACTACATTTGCCTGATAAATCGCGGCGACCATCAGCTGAAGTTGGTTAGAAATTTCATAATATATCAAGGATAAAATTGTGGAGTTTTTTGTTTGTGGCAACAAGTGTTCTGCCAAATATGAAGTTTTTTCCACCAAAGTAGTCAGTTACTTTACCTCCTGCTTCTTTGACAATTACTGCTCCTGCGGTGACATCCCATGGGTTTAGACCCTCTTCCCAGAAACCATCAAAAATTCCTTCTGCGACATAAGCCATATCAAGTGCTGCAGAACCAAGCCGTCTTATTCCTTCAATCCTTACAAGGATTTTAGCAAAATTTTTAATGACATTTTTGGGTTTTTGGTGAACATAATATGGAAAACCAGTCACAAAGAGTGATTTTTCAAAAGTGTCAATTTTTGAAACTGTTATTCTTTTTTTATTTAGATATGCTCCCTTATTTTTCTGGGCATAAAAAAGTTCTTTACTTACAGGATTGTAAATTACTCCAAGAATAGGTTCTGCTTTTTTTGGGTCTTTGCCTTTTAGAACACCTATTGAAACACAGAATTGTGGAAATCCATGTATGTAATTTACAGTTCCATCAAGTGGGTCAATTACCCACCAGTATTCAGAATTGTTTTTCTGAATTTTATTTATATCAGGGCAGGTCTCTTCACATATTATTCCATGCTCAGGAAAATTCTTTTTTATAATCTGAATAATTTTTCTTTCCGATTCTTTATCAGCAATTGTAACAGGATTTATTATTCCCTTGTAATGGACTTTTATATTTTTGCGAAAATATTTTAATAAGATTTTGCCTGATTCTTCTGCTGATTTTAATGCTATTTTAAGCATAATTTTTTACCAAGTTGGGTTGCCTTTTCAAGTTCTTCCTGTTTTAAAAGTATTTCTCCTTTTTTATCAATACTTCGGACAAAGAGTTCATCAAAATATTCAAAATCATAGGCATCAAAGAAATATTTTATTGTCAATCTGGCACCCTCAAATAGTTTTTCACCTTTTGATGCGCCTACTGCAATGAAAGCACCAAGCCGTTTTCCTTCAATAGTTTTTTTCAATAGATATTTTCTTGCCCAGAAACACTGTGACCTATCTATTAATGTTTTTAACTGTGCTGAAACACCATAAAAATATATCGGAGAAGATACTATAACTCTATCAAATGTTTCAAGTTTTTCATATATTTTTTTCATCTGGTCTGATATAATACAAAGACCAAGTGTATCACAGGCACGACAACCTCTGCAATATTTTATCTCAAGGTCTCTTATAAAAATTTTTTCATATTGAACTTGGCTTTCCTGGACACCTTGAAGAGCGTAATTCAATAATATATCTGAGTTACCGTTTTCTCTGGGACTTCCGTAAAGGGCTAAAAGTTTCATAAATGGCGGGTTTATCCAGCAGTTGCTGAACAAAGTTTTTCAAGATAATTTAAGTGTTCGTCAACCTGCTTTTGTATTTCTTCTATAAGGTGTTTATTTTTTTCTTCAAAAAGATGTTTGAATCTGCCTTGAGATTTGAGCCATTCTTCAACTGGTTTTTTCTGAGAAGGTTTATAAGTGAATCTCCAGACACCATTTTCTATTTCAATAAGTGGCCAGACGCCTGTCTCAACTGCAAGTTTTGAGATTTCAGGTGTTTTTTCTCCTGGATGTCTCCATCCACGCGGGCAGGGTGAAAGAACATTCAAAAAAGCAGGACCTTCAACTGAAAATGCTTTTGTTGCTTTATTCACAAGGTCTTTCCAGTAAAAAATTGTTGCCTGTGCTACATAAGGAATTCTATGAGCAACTGCAATTGCTGTAAGGTCTTTTTTAAGTTGAAGTTTACCTGGCAGAACCTTTCCTGCAGGAGCAGTTGTTGTTGATGCACCATAAGGAGTTGCACCACTTCGCTGTATACCGGTATTATGAACTACAATCCCATCTGCAATGAAGTTGTGTTCATCTTCTACTCTCAAGTCAAGAGTTGGTTTTTTGCCAACATATTTTATTTTTCTAATTTTAACTGTTTCAAAATACTCGTTTTCTATTAACAGGTTCTGATATCTGTATTGGCCTGGATATTTTTTTGCATCCCAGCCATTTCTTTTGCTAAAACAAATATAACCATATTTTGAATCATTAAGCAATTCTCTTTTTAAACATTTTTTTCCTTTTTTATTTTCCTGCCAGTGAATTTTACCTACTCTGAAATTCATAGTTTGAAGGAATAATCTTAGACCTTTAAGAAGTTCTTCGCTTGCAGAAACGTATCGCCAGCTATTGCCGTGCATATATCCATCAGAAAGCATAAGTCCTTCAAGAAAAGCATGTTTTTCTTCGGACGGCAAAGTAAAAATCCAAGAAGGTATCTTTTTATTTTTTGCTCCTGTTCCAAATCCCATACTATCTATAAATCTTGCCAGATTTACTGAATTTATATAAACATACATTTTATCTTGTCTTGTCTTGGTCCCAAAGAGTTGTGAATGAATTTCCATAAATATATCTCTAGTGTTTGTATTTTCAGAAAGAGCAAAACCAACTTCGCCTTTTTCTGGTTTTGTCCAGCCATCTCTTACATAAACTCCGAGATATTTCATAAGTGTGGAACTTGTCTGCTCAGGTATATTAACTTCATTTAATTTATTGACTTTATAATCACCCAATTTAGTTTTATTAAAGTCAAATTTAACTGATTTTCCTTCAGGTAATTTTTTTATTGCTATTATCTCATCTCCAACTTTAAGTTCTCCGAGTGTTTTCCATACAAAACAATTCTCTTTGCCTCTGCTATTTCTTTCTTTGACAAGAAAAGGATGGTTTATAGTTGCTTCTATAGAATGATGAAGGGTTTCTACTCTGTAAACATCTTGAATTCCATTGTCAAAAACTCCTGAACATTCTTTAAGAACTAAATTATGAGTTTTCTGGTCAAAGGCATATATTTTATCTCCAACTTTTATATCAGTAATTTTTTTCAATCCTTCTTCAGTAAATATTAAAGAAGATGTACTGAGGCAATTCATATATGCCTCGTTATCATAGCAAACATACAAAATATTATGGCCTCTTTCAAGCATACCACTTAAGGATTGAAGTCCTATGTCGTAAGTTCCACCATCTCCACCAAAAGCAACAAACTTTATATTTTCTTTGATTTTCCCTTTTTTCTTTAGTACACGGTAGGCAGTTTCAACTCCGCTCATAGTTGCTGCAACATTTTCAAATGCATTGTGAATAAATGGAGTATTCCATGCGGTATAAGGATATATTGTTGTTGCAACTTCAAGACAGCCAGTAGAAGCACCAATAATAACAGGGTCTTTTGTTCCAAGAAGAATTTGTCTTACTGCAATTGATGCACCACAGCCAGCACATAGACGATGACCACTTACCAATCTTTCTGGAATTTGTGATAGTTCTTTTATTGTTGCCATTTATTATGATTATCCTTTCTAAATCCATTTTTGGTAGCCGCGGGCTTCAACCCTCTAATATCTCCCAATTATAACGCAACCTAAAGGTTGCGGCTACCTAGGTAGAAATAAATCAAACAACATTTATTCTCTGACGCCGAGATAATCTATAAGTTCTTTGATTTTTCCAGTTTGAGCGATTTCTTTTAATTCATCAAAAACACTTTTTATATGATTTGTGTCAATATCTCTTCCACCAAGGCCATAAATATAATTAACAACTGGAATATTCAGTGATCGATAAAACACTGAACGGATTTCATTAAAAACAGGTCCACCAAGTGTGGAAAAAGACTCCGCTCTATCTAAGACAGCAAGTGCCTTTAAGTTCTTACATGTGGCAACAATTTCTTCAGCGGGAAATGGTCTAAAAAATCTTAATTTGAGCATTCCTGCTTTTATTCCTTTTTCTCTTAACTCATCTATAGCAACTCTTGCAGTCCCACAGGTTGATGAAAGACAAATAACAGCAATTTCTGCATCATCCATTTTATATTTTTCAATAAATCCATAATTTTTACCTACAAGTTTGTTAAATTCAGAAAGAACTTCTGGAATTTTTTCTTTTGCGTTTTTCATTGCGTGCACTTGCTGGAGTTTATGTTCAAAATAATAGTTCTGAAGGTCAAGAGGACCATAAGTAACTGGATTTTTCACATCAAGTAATGGGTCTTTCGGAATATACTCCCCAATAAATTTTTTTACAACTTCATCATCAAGAATTTTAACTCCCTCAGTTGCATGAGAAGTAATAAAACCATCCTGACAGACCATAACAGGCAAAAGTATATCGGGATGTTCTGCAATCCTCGGGGCAAGAATAATCATCTCATAAACTTCTTGAGCATTTTCACAATAAATTTGAATCCAGCCACTGTCGCGGGCACCCATTGTATCTGAGTGGTCACAGTGAATATTTATTGGACCAGAAAGTGCTCTGTTTACAACTGCCATAACTATAGGAAGCCGCATTGATGCTGCTATATAAACAATTTCCCACATTAGTGCAAGCCCCTGACTGCTTGTTGCGGTCATTGCACGAACACCCCCTGCTGATGCACCTACACAAGCACTCATTGCAGAGTGTTCACTTTCAACCTGAATTAATTCTGTATCAACAAGACCATCAGCAACAAATTGAGAAAATGTCATTACAATTTCTGTTTGAGGAGTAATTGGATAGGCAGCAACAACATCAGGATTTATTTGTCTGATTGCTTCTGCAACTGCCTGGTCACCTGTTAAAGGTAAAACTTTTGACATTTTATTCTTTCTCCATTTTAATACATTTTCTTGGGCAGATTTCAGCACAGATTCCACAACCTTTGCAATAGTCATAATCAAAATAGTCAATTTTACCATCCTTAACATGGACTGCTGAATCAGGACAGTAAATCCAACAAAAAAGACACTGGCTACATTTTGATTCGTCGCGGATAGGTTTGAAATTTCTCCAGTCACCTGTTTTATAATCAAGAGAACTGCCAGGTTTTGTGATTTTTCCGCCAATTGGTATTTCTTTCCAGCTTTTTTGACTCATTTATAACCCTAATTTTATGTATTTTCTTACCAATTTATCTGCTATATTTAGCCTGATAAATCAGGCAAATCCCGACTAAAGTCGGGTAGAAGTAATCCCCCTCAATCCCCCTTTAGAAAAGGGGGAGGAAGCAGGGTAGGAATTATTTCTCTATTTGGACTTCCTTATATGCTCTATCTATTGCGTTTAAATTACCTTGCAATTTTTCAGGTGTAAGTTTTTTACCAAACTTTTTTTTGATTCTTTCTTTAAGTTCGTTCAATGGAACAACTTCTGTTGCTCTGATAAGTGCACCAAGCATAGGAGTATTAGGAAAAGGAAGCCCTGTCTCTTCAAGAGCAATTTTTGTTGCATCAACAGTAAAAACTTTTTTAGCTGAGAAATTTAATTTTTTTCTGATTTCTTGTGGACTTTTGTCTGAATTTACTACTATAACACTATTTTCTGTAAGTCCTTCTGTTATATCTTTATTCCCAATAAGAGTAGGGTCAATAACAACAACAATGTCAGGGTTTGTTACACCGCAGTGAAGATTTATTGGTTTATCACTAATCCTCACATATGACCTCATTGGTGCACCTGCCCTTTCAGGTCCATACTCAGGAAATGCCTGAATATATTTTCCAAGTTCCAATGAAACCTGAGCAAGTAAATCAGCAGCAGTTTTTGCTCCCTGACCACCTCTACCATGAAATCTTATTTCAAGAAGTTCTTTTTTCATGAAATTTTAATTGCTTCAACAGGGCAATTTTCTGCTGCTTCTTTTACTTTTGATTCTAAATCCGCAGGAACTGTATCTGCTTTTGCAGCAGCAAGGTCATCCTTTAGTTCAAAAACTTCAGGACAACTGTCCACACAAAGTCCACAACCAGTGCAAAGGTCTCTATCAACTGTTACTTTCATGTTAACCTCCATACAAGTATTATTTTTAAAAAAGTAGGCAAAATTATACAATTTTAAAAACTTTCTGTCAAGTTAGCTACTTCAACAACAACAACAAAATTATTTTTAAGATATGCTAAAACTTAAAGTATCCAACTTTGAAGAATATTATTATTATTAGCACGATAATTATTAAGAAAAGAAATCTATTTATTTTCGCAACTCTTCTAAGATGTTGTCTATTATGAAATGAGAAATCAGTAGAAGATAATCTATTAAAACATACCGCACAATATTTGTAAGTTGATTTATTAATACATCCACAATTTGGACATTTAATAAATTCCAAGAATATCTCCAACTTTTTTAATGACTCTCTCAATCTCAAATGGTTTAGTTATGTATCCAACAGCACCAAGAGATAATGCCTGCTCAACATCTTTAACAAGATTCTTTTCTGTGCACATAAGAACTGGAATCTTTTCTAAACTGGATATTTTTTTGATTGTTTTTAAAAGTTCCCAGCCAGATATATCAGGTAAAATTACATCAAGTATTATCAAATCAAAACACATATTTTTAAGCATACATAAGGCATTATTGCCATTATAAGAAACAAATGTTTCATAACCACTCTTTGAGAGAGATAAAGAAAGCAAATTTGAAAGTGGGCGGTCATCTTCTACTATTAAAATTTTTTTTGATAATTTATTAGGCACCATCTAACTTTACCAGAACTAATCTTATGTTAGAGGTATGGTAAAGAAAAATCTACTACCTTTTTTTTCTTCACTTTCTACCCATATCTTTCCGCCATGTAATTCAACTGCCATTTTACAAAAGGTTAAACCAAGTCCTGTGCCTGTTCTCAAATGTGCACGCCTGCGTTCAACTTGAACAAACTTCTCAAAGATTTTTGTTTTATATTCTTCTGGTATTCCAACTCCGTCATCTCCAACTTCAAACTGGATACAATTATCTTCCTTTGAAACATTTAACCATATATTTCCGCCATCCATAGTATGTTGTAAAGAATTATATAAAAGGTTATTTAAAATACGAAATATCAAATCTTTATCAATAAAAATTTTCCTTATAGCAGTTGTGATATTCTTGTTAAATTTTTTATTCTCCATCTGACAGACAAGAACAAATTGTTCTGAAACACTTTCTATTAAATCTGAAATATCAACCTCTTCTTTCTTTAAAACAAGTTTTCCATCTTCCATTTTTGAGACATCTAAAAGATTCTGAATAAGAGAATAAAGATTCTCGGTAGATTTTTTCATAATTGAAAGAATCTCTTTTTGAGAAGAAATGTCCTTATTACTTGTAATCAAATAATCTATACTTCCTATCATTCCACTTAATGGACTTTTCATATCATGAACTATCATAGAAATTAAATCCTGTCTAATTTGTTCTAATTCTTTCAGTGCTGCTGCCATATTATTAAATGTTATAGCAAGGTCCTCAATTTCATCTCCTGAATTTATGACTAAATTTATGTCAAATTTGCCCTGAGATATCTTTTTTGCCCCCTCACGAAGCTGAACTAAAGGATTTAATAAACCACTAACAAATCTTAAACCAATAAACAGGAATACACCTGTAAATATAAATGACCATAAAATTGTCTGTAATAACATTTTATTTATAGGCGCAACAACCTCTTTATATGGCAGGCATGTAAAAACTCCCCAATGAACTTCTGGTACGAAATAAAAAGATGATATAACTTTTTCACCTTTTTCATCTGTGTATTTTTTGAAGATATTTCTTTTACCTTTAAGAAAATCCTTAACTACCAACAAAGAACTGAAGTCTGTATGCGCTAATACTCTCTCTGTTTCAGGATGAGCAATAAGAAACCCTTTCCTATTAACAATAAAAGAATATCCTCTTTTTCCGACTTCTGTCTTTGAGATTATTTCCCAAACTTCTCTTAAATCAAGTTTTGAAAGAATTACTCCGTCTCTACCTCGGCAGGAAACAAAAATATAAGGAACACGAACACCTGAAAACATAACAGGACTTATATAAATCTCTCCAGAAAGCGCTTTTCTAAATTCAAGTAAATGACTCCTATTCATTAGAAATGGATTAAATTCAAATAAATTCTTACTTGATTCTAACCTTACCACCTTAATCCTTTCATTTCCTTTCTTATCTAAGATAGCAATTTCAATAAAACCTGGCATTATCTTCATAGTATCAACAAAAATTTGTTGAATTTGCATTTGGGTTAAACCATCAAAATTACGATTTGCTAAACTTCTTACCAATTTTTTTGTGTTTTGAATATACAGATAAACCCTATCACCTATTCTTTTGACAATTTCGTTTTGCTCTCTCTCAATTGAAACCCATATTGCTGTGGAGCTTATAGGAATGATTATGCTTGTGATAATTAAGGCAGGTAATAAAACTGCAAGAGAAAAAAGAAGAAGAACCTTGAATTTTAAAGATTTCTTAGATTTCACTCATTTATTCTCCAAAAGTTAAGTCAATTATCTCTGGCAGAGACTTTGAAATAAAGAACAAAAAACTAAACGAAGAAGCATTTTTAAGAATGGTTTTATTCTGTATCAAATGTCGTGTAGATTTCTCTGTCCTTTAAAAGCACATCTTGATGAATACCTGCGAATGTTTTATTAAAATTTGCACCAACAAAAGGCTAATTTGGCAGAATTTTATATCCTATATTTTTTAAAATATTCTGTTTGTTCCAATGTTTTTTCTTCTTTTTATATCTTACAACCATTTTGGTCCAGTTTTCCCACTCTTGATAATATAGCAAAATTCCAATATTAAGTCAATAAAGTGCGAAAATAAATAATTGTAAAGATAGTTTCAGGAAAATTAGCATGCTTGGAAATTAAAGTTCAAAATCTGGTATCTTAAAAAATCTCATACTACCAAGTATCACAAATCATCTAAACCAATTTCACTCTATCTTCTTTGCTTTTAGAATTAAAGCCTTTAAAAATTGTATGCATGAAAAAATTACCAGAGATTTGTATGTCTGTTTTATCAATTTGACTGACCAGTCAGTTAAAATTTTATTTTTCTACTTGACAAATCAAAAATAATGTGCTATATCTATACTGACTGGTCAGTCAAACATCAATTCAGGAGGCAATCCGGATGGACGAATTAGATACCAGGCAAAAAATACTCAAAGTAGCAAGAGAAATCTTAAATGAAAAGGATTATTATGAAACAGTAGTTGATGAGATTGCAGAAAAATCTGGGGTCTCAAAGGGAACGGTATTTTTTTATTTTAAATCTAAAGAAAACTTATTTAAAGAAATTTTGTCATCAGTGATAGAAGATATGTATAATATGATCTCAGATGTAGGAAAAATGGATATGTCTGGATTAGAAAAACTAAAAACTTTATATGACAGATATATAGATTTTGGCATAAAAAATATGTATCTAATGACTACTATAAGAAGAGAGATTATAAAAAATGGTCCCGAAGAGGAAGAAAGTATAAAAAATATTGTTTTGAAAAAGTTTTCTACATCTGCAAATGAATTAAACAAAAGTATTCAGCAAATGTATAATGAAAGAACTCTTAAAAAGTTTAATTTACATCCTAATCCTGAAGAGATTATTGCCTATATGTTTTTGATTTTTGGTGGTGCGGTAGGACATATGTTATGGACCACTAAAGATAGAAAAGATTTTGAAATTATAAAACAACTCTTCTGGGAAATATTGTTACACGGTATATTAAATGAAGAAGTTTCTATAGAAATGGCATGGAATAAATGAAATAAAGTTGGTAGCCGCAGGCTTTACCCTGCGTTTTATTCACCAACAGAGGATAAGTGTAGTTGCCGAGCTTGCTCGGCTATACAGTTAACGGATA
>FWPU01004632.1_pt1 | contig 31658 bp, 26 predicted proteins | sample 2228361 | NCBI WGS metagenome assembly FWPU01 (sample SAMEA103939777, study PRJEB20133) | metagenome | reverse complement strand
CGTCGCCGCGGATCCCGAGCCGGGCGTCCGTCGCGCCGCCGCAGCGGCGCTCGGGCGGCTCGGGGTGCGCGAGCCCTCGGTGCTGCGCACGCTCGAGGACGCGGCGGCGGGTCCCGACGAGAGCCTCGCCCGCGCCGCCCGGGGCGCTCTCCACGGTCTCAGCGGTGGTTGAGCGGGGCGGCCGCTCTGGTAGAGGCTCGGCGCATGACGACCGCCGCCCGCGCTTCGACCCCCACCTCCGCGTACGGCGCCTTCGCCGAGCGCGCCCTCGCCGGCGAGGCGCTGTCCCGCGCCGAGGCCCGCTCGGTGCTCACGGCCCCGGACGAGGACCTCGCGGAGCTGCTGCGCGCCGCGTTCGTCGTCCGCGAGCGGCACTGGGGGCGGCGGGTCAAGGTCTGCGTGCTGCAGAACGCCCGCTCCGGGCTCTGCCCGGAGGACTGCGGCTACTGCTCGCAGTCGAAGGTTTCGGCCGCCGACATCGACACCTACCGCCTCCTGCCGCGCGAGCGGCTCATCGCCGGGGCCGAGGCGGCGATCGCCCGCGGCGCGCGGCGCTACTGCATGGTCACGAGCGGACGCGGCCCGAGCGAGCGCGACCTCGACGAGCTGTGCGCCGTGACCCGCGAGATCAAGGCCGCGCATCCCGAGCTCGAGATCTGCGTCTCCCTCGGCCTGCTCGACGAGGCGCAGGCCCGCCGCCTGGCAGAGGCCGGGGTCGGCTGGGTCAATCACAACCTGAACACCAGCGAGCGCTTCTATTCGCGCATTTGCAGCACGCACACCTACGCGGACCGCGTCGCGACGGTCCGCGCCGCGCAGCGGGCCGGGCTGCACACCTGCTGCGGCGGCATCATCGGCATGGGCGAGGAGGACGAGGACGTGATCGACCTCGCGTTCGCGCTGCGCGAGCTGCAGGTCGACTCGCTGCCGCTCAACTTCCTGCTGCCGATCCCGGGCACGCCGCTCGAGGGGCGCCCGCTGGTGGACCCGGCGCGGGCGCTGCGCGCTCTGTGCTTGATGCGCTTCTTGAACCCCGCGGCCGACATCCGCGCGGCGGGCGGGCGCGAGCGCGCGCTGGGCGACTGGCAGGGGCTCGCGCTCTACCCGGCGAACTCGATCTTCGTCAACGGCTACCTGACCACACCCGGTCAGGCCGCCGCCGAGGCGCAACGCATGGTCGAGAGCCTCGGCTTCGAGCTCGAGGTCGACGAGGCGGCGGGCTGAGCGGGCCGCGCCGCTCAGCCGCCGCGTCGGAAGCTCGAGGTTACTTCTTCGCCGCGCCGGGTGCGGGCTCGCGCCTGGTCTGCGGGATGCCGATCTGCTGCAGGTGCTCGCCGAGCGACGCGTCGAACTGCTCGGCGATCTCCTGCGCGGTGAAGCCGCCCTCCTTGTACATCGAGGCGATCGGGCGCGGCGTCTGGAAGATCGTGAAGGCGTAGCCGCGGCGGCCGAAGATCTGGCCGTTCACGTGCGCCGCGCGGTCCGACGCGAGGAAGGCGACCAGCGGGCCGTTCAGGTCGGGGTTCATCTCGGGCGACACCGGGCGGTTCTCCATGCCCGGCATGCTCCCGACCATGCGCGTCATGCCCGACGGGGCGAGCGCGTTCACCGTGATGCCGTACTTCGCGAGCTCGATCGACCAGGTGAAGGTGATGCCCATCAGCGCCGCCTTCGCGGCCGAGTAGTTGGTCTGGCCGAAGTTGCCGCGCAGCCCGGCGCTCGACGTGATGTTGATGATGCGTCCGAAGCCCTGCTCGCGCATCAGCGGGATCGCGTGGCTGCCGCAGTTGAAGCTCCCCTTCAGGTGCACCGCGAGGACGGCGTCGAAGTCCTCCTCGGTCATCTTCATGATCGAGCGGTCGCGCACGATCCCCGCGTTGTTCACCAGGATGTCGATGCGGCCGAAGGAATCGACCGCGGTCTGGATGATGCGCTTCGCCGAGTCGTACTGGGCGACGGAGTCGTAGTTGGGCACCGCCTTGCCGCCGAGGGCCTCGATCTCCCTGCAGACCTGGGCCGCCGGGTCCGTCTCCGAGCCCCGGCCGTCGAGCGAGCAGCCGACGTCGTTCACCACCACGCGGGCGCCCTCGCGTGCGAGCGCGAGCGCGATGCCGCGCCCGATGCCGCGTCCCGAGCCAGTGACGACTGCAACCTTTCCTTCGAGCAGCATGCGTTCCTTCCCCATCCGTGGCTTGTGCAGACCTCGGGTCCGCTAGCACGCTCGGCACCGTCCTGCGAGAGGTGCGGGGGGCGTTTGCGCAAGAATTGACAGGGACGGCGCGCCGCGTCCAGAACCAGCAGCGTGCTGCTCCTCGGCGAGCTCGTCCGGCGCCACGCGCGCTACCGCGGTGCGCAGACCGCGTACGTTCTCGACCACGCGGACGGCCGCCTCGAGCGCGTCACCTACGCGCTCCTCGACGAGGGCGCGAACCGCCTGGCGCACGTCCTCGCCGGCCTCGGCGTGGGCCGCGGCGACCGGGTCGCGATCCTCGCGCACAACTGCGTCGAGTACCCGTGGACGTACTTCGCCTGCTGCAAGCTCGGCGCGATCGTCGTCCCGCTCAACACCCGCAACAAGCGCGCGGAGACCGGCCAGACGATCGAGCTCGCCGAGCCGAAGGTCGCGCTGGTCGGGCCCGACTTCCTGCCCGAGGTCGCGGCGCTGCGCGCCGACGGACGGCTTCGCTCCCTCGAGCGCGTCCTGCTGATCGACGCGCCCGGCGCGGCCGCGCGACCGGGCGACGGCGCGGACCCGCTCGCCCCGCTCCTCGAGCGCGCCTCGAGCGACGAGCCGCGCCCGGCCGACCCGCCGCTCGAGGCCGACCCGCACGTCATGCTCTTCACCAGCGGCACGACGGGGGTGCCGAAGGGCGCGCTGCTCTCGCAGCGCTCGTACTACCTGCAGGCGGGAACGACCCAGGCGCTGAACGGCCTCACCGACGAGGATGTCGGGCTCAGCATGTTTCCCATGTTCCACATGGGCGGCTGGGCGACGCCGCTCGGCTACTGGGCGATCGGCGGCTCCCTGGTCGTCATGCGGCGCGCCGACCCACGCGCCATGCTCGCCGCCGTGGCGCGCGAGCGCGTCACCTACCTCTACGCCGTGCCGACGCTGTACAACGCGATGCTCGCGCTGCCCGACTTCGCGAGCTACGACCTCTCCTCGTTGCGCCTTCTCGGCGGCGGCACGGCCTACATGCCGCGTGAGCAGATCGAGCGCATCACGACCGCGTTCGGCGTCCCGGCGATGGTGATCCTCTACGGCCAGACCGAAGCAGGCCCGATCTCGTGCCTGCGCCCGCGCGACCTGCTGCGCAAAGCGGGCTCGGTCGGCACGCCGGTGAACCACGTCGACGTGCGGGTGGTCGACGCCGACGGCCGCGACGTGCCCGCCGGAGTCCCGGGCGAGATCGTCGTCAAGAGCGACTTCAACATGCTCGGCTACTGGCGCATGCCCGAGGCGACGGAGGCGGCGTTCGCCGGCGGCTGGCTGCACACCGGCGACCAGGGTCTGTGGGACGAGGAGGGGTTCCTGTACGTCGTCGGGCGGCTCAAGGAGATGATCAAGACCGGCGGCGAGAACGTCTTCCCCGCCGAGGTGGAGCGGGTCCTCCTCGAGCACGAGGAGATCGCCGAATGTGCGGTGCTCGGCGTGCCCGACCCGGACTGGGGCGAGTCGGTGCTCGCGGTGATCGTGCCGCGGCGCGAGGGCGCGCTCACCGCGGAGGAGGTCGTCGACTTCGTCCGCGGGCGGCTCGCCAGCTACAAGAAGCCGCGGCATGTGCGCTTCGTCCGCGAGCTGCCGCGCACCGCCTCGACGCGCCAGGTGCAGAAGGCGCTGCTCGTCGATCGCTTCGTCCAGGGCTGGTAGCTCCCAGCGAGCAACACGACCACGGTGCGATACTACCTCCGCCCTCTCCCGCCCCCGCATCGAGCTCGGATCCGCCTGACGCTCGCGACCATCCTGCTGCCGATCCTCGGCTTCGTCGCGCTGACGCGGCTCGAGCTCGTGCGGAGCCCGCTCGGCGAGCGTGAGGCGGCGCTCGCCGTCGACCTGCGCTCGGCGGCGGCGGTCGAGGTGGCGGGCGAGAAGCGCGAGCCGGGCTGGACGGCGACGACCCTCGCCCTCGTGTCGCGCATGCCGAACGTCGCCGGGAACCGCGAGCTGCAGCTCCGCCTCGCGGGCATCGTCTGCGGGGCGCTCGCCCTCGGCGTCGCCGCGCGTCTCGGGACGCGGCTCTTCGCACCGCGCGTCGGCACCGCGGTGGGGCTCCTGCTGCTCGCGACCTCGGTCGGACGCCGGCTGCTCGGGGCCGAGCTCGGCAGCGAGCCGATCTACCTGCTCGCGATGCTGTGCGGCCTGCTCGCGATGCGCAACATGGTCGAGCGGCGCGTCGCCGCGCTCTGGGCGGGCGTCGCGTGCGGCATCGCGATCGCGGTCGCGGGGCTCGACAGCCTCTGGCTGCCCGTGCTGGGCGTCTTCTGGCTGCGCCACCACCAGGGGCTCACCATCCGCAGCGCGACGGCGCTGCTCGGCACGACGCTCGTGACCGCGGCGGTCGCGCTCGCCGCCGGCTGGCTCCTCGCCGCGGGACGCGTCCCGCCGCCCGTGCTCGACTCGCCGCTCGAGGGGCTCCGCAACCTCGCCTACCTCGATCCCGAGCTCCTCCGCCTGCGCCCTGCCGCGCGCGAGCTTTTGCCGCTCGCCCCGCTCTTCCTGCTCGGGCTCGCGACCATGCGCGCGGCCTGGTGGCGCAGTGCCTCGTTCCGCTTCCTCTTCCTGTGGGCGGCGCTCTCGGGTCTGACCTGGGCCGCGACGGGCGCGGCGGCGTCCTTCTACGTGGCGGCGCTCTACGCGATCACGGCGATCGCGCTGCTCGGCGTCGAGCACGCGAGCCGGCGGCTCTCGCTGCCGGCGCTCGCCGTCGCGGCGGCGCTCGCGCTCGCCCTCTGGCCCACCCCGGACGGCCTCTCCGACACCCAGAGCCTCGACCGCTGGGCGATCCGCGAGGCCGGGCGCTTCGTCGGTCGGGTGATCCACGCCGGGCGTCGGCTCGCCGCGAGCCCGCACGCCGCAAAGCGCTTCGCCTTCTACGGCAACCGCCCGGTGCAGCCCTTCACCAACGGCACCTCGCAGCTCGGCGAGGTCGACTACGTGATCCTGCCGCGCGCCGACTTCCGCATCCTGCGCGCCGCGGACGACGGACCGAGCGCCCCGCCGCGGCCCGGGACGCCGTCGCTCAAGCGGATCGCCGAGTTCGGCAGCTGGGTGGTCGCCCGGGTCGGCGAGCGCCGCTCAGGACGCCCGGGCTCGAGCTGACCGTGCTCGGTCGGCCAGGCGCGCCTTCGCCGTTCGTTCGCCTTCGATGTTGCAGTTTTCCTAGTGAATTCAACGACTTACGCGAGATCGCGGGTTGATGAATTGACTTGTGCGAATGCCGTCTCTAACGTCGCCGGGGCACCCTCCCGCCCAAGGTTCCCAAGCGATGCGCATGATCCTTCCACCCGTCCGAGAGAGGCGGCAGATCGACCGCATGCTCTCGGAGTTCTTCCACGACCCACGCGAGCCGCTGTTCCGCCGCGCGGTCGTCCAGCTCTGCCGCTTCTACCGCCTGCCCACCCCGCGCATCACCTGGTTCGAGTACCTCGACTGGGGCAAGACGGCCGGCCGGACCTACGAGAACGGCGAGATTCACCTGGTCCATCCGGAGAACTGGAAGCGGGGCCGCAAGTACAACTCGGAGCGCCGCTGGATCAACACGATCTACCACGAGATGGGCCACTACATCCTGTGGGCCGACGCCGAGCGGAAGGCCGACACCTTCGCGGCCCGCATGGTGCGCGGCCTCGGCAGCAGCTCGGTGCAGCGCGCGCAGATGGCGGCCTACGGGCTCGACCGCATTGGCAGCGCGGCGGTCGCGTCGCGCCGTGACGGCCGCCGGCGTCGCGCGAAGCCGGCCCGGCGCAAGAAGAGCGCCTCCTGAGCATGGCGCGTCCCGAGGACGGGAGCGACGCCTCGCGCGCCTCGAGCGAGCCCGAATCGAGCAAGCCCACGGTCGAGAACCGCTGGTGGGTCGACAGCACGACCGGCACGAAGCGCCGCGGCCTGACCTCGCCGAGCGAGCGCCCGGCCCCGATCGTCGGCGAGCGGCTCTTCGGCGTCGGCCGGGACTTCGATCAGGAGCGGGCGCGGGCGCGCCTCACCGACTCGAACCTGAACCTGCTGCGCGAGGTGAACCCGCCGGACGACGGCTGGGCCTACCTCGCGCTGACCGAGCAGCGCTCGCCGCGTGACTACATCGAGCGCGTCCGGCGCGCGCTGCGCCTGCCGCGCGGCAGCCGCGGCGTCCTGGTCGACTCGGGGACGTCGCTGCGCGCGATCGTCACCGGGAAGCCGTTCGGCGCGCGCGTCGTCGAGCTGACGCTCGGCGGGGACTCCTCGCTCGACGCCTGGGCGAACGGCGAGTGGGTCGCGGAGCGGGTCTTCAAGAGCCGCGAGCGGGCGCTGCGCGAGGCGCCGCACCTCTTCGCCCGCCACCTTCGCTCCGACGGCTGACCGGCGAGGGGCGGGGACTACCAAAGCGCCCGGAAATCACGTACGGCCCTTTGGGCCGCGGTGCGGCGTCCGCTGCGCGAGGGGGGCGGCGGGGGGCCGTGCGCGACGGCGTAGCAACGGGGACTCGAGCATGCAGCCAGAGAAATCCGCAGCGGATCAGGTCAAGGAAGCCGTATGGGTCTACACGCAGCGCGTGGTCATCGTGCTGCTCTTTTTCGGCGCCGGCCTGTTCCTCGGCTACCAGCTGTGGGGAGCCGGGGACATGGGCCAGCCGGCGCTCGCGGAGCGCGTCGTGAAGCTCGACGAGGATCTGAACCGCATCAAGAACGAGCGCGAGGACTGCCAGAAGGTCCTGCAGGTGACGCAGACGCGGTACGACGCCATGCAGAAGGAGCTGCAGGCGCTGCGCGAGCGCTCCGCCGCGACGCCGTGACGGCAGGCGGCCTTGCCTCCCGGCAAGCGCCCGCATAACGTCCCACCATGCCGTCCAAGGAAGAGCTCTACGACGAGGGGCTCGACCTCGCCTTCGAAGGCAAGTTCCGCGACGCGATCGAGAAGTACCGCGCGGCGCTCGAGATCGACCCGAGCTACGCCGACGCGGTGCACGCGCTGGCGATGGCGCACGCCGAGCTCGAGGAGCTCGACGAGGCGATCGAGGTCGCAAAGCGGCTCTGCGAGCTGACGCCGGACGACATCCTGGCCTTCACGAGCCTGTCGACGTTCTACCAGCGCAAGGGGATGATCAAGGAGGCCGAGGAGGCGGCGGCGAAGGCCAAGATCCTCGACTGGAAGCGCCAGCTCGCCGAGAAGAAGGCGGAAGGGAGCTGAGGCCATGACGGAGCGCTCGGACGAGTACTACATCGGCCGGCTCATCGAGCGCCTCCGCCTGCTGATCGCCACGTCGGACGACGTCCCGGTCGACACCAAGCTGCAGACCCAGCCCATGCTCAAGGAGCTGGAGGCGGCGCTCGCCGTCCCGCCCGCGGCGCAGGATCAGCAGCGGGTGCGCAGCCAGTACGCCTTCCTCTACCGCGAGCTCGAGGAGTACGCGGATCTCGAAGCTCTGCTCTACGCGCTGCGGAACTTCGTCCCCTACCTGAAGTAGGCATCCGAGCGTGGTGGATGCGCGGCCGCTGGACGGCCGCTAGATTCCCCACGTGGCCACCCTCGACGCCATCGCGGGTCGCGTCCTCGACTGGATGCGCAGCGACCCGGAGCTTGACGAGGCCCGCTCGCCCGAGGGCGAGGCGCGCTTCGACGAGCTCGCCCGCGCGGTCTTCGCGCTCCAGTACGAGGCGAGCCCACAGTACCGCGCCTTCTGCGAGCGGCGCCGGCGCACGCCGGAGACGGTCCGCCGCTGGCAGGACATCCCCGCCGTTCCGACCACCGCCTTCAAGAGCCTCGACCTCGCCTGCGCGCCGCCCGAGAAGGTGTTCCTCACGAGCGGCACGTCGCAGGGGACGGAGCGGCGCGGGCGTCACCTCGTGCCGCGCCTCGACCTCTACCGCACGGGTGCGGCCGTCCACTTCCGGCGCATGGTGCTGCCCGACGGCGTGGCGCCGCGCATCGTCGCGCTCGTGCCCTCTCCCGCGCGCCTGCCGCACTCCTCGCTGAGCCAGATGGTCGACTGGCTCATCGACGACGTCGCGGGCGGCGACGGCGCCTACCTCGTCGAGGACGGGCTCGACCCGGAGCGTCTCGCGGAGAACGTCGAGGAGCTCGCGCGCGACGGGCGGCCGCTCTGCCTGATCGGCGTGCGGGCGCTCTTCACCCGCCTGCTCGAGCACTGCCTGCGCGAGCGCCGGACGATCGAGCTGCCGGCCGACTCGCGCGTCGTCGACACCGGCGGGATGAAGGGCGGCCGGACGCTGTCCGACGCGGGCTTCCTCGCCGCCTGCTGGAGCGTGCTCGGCGTCCCCGGCTACTACTGCGTGAACGAGTACGGGATGACCGAGCTCTGCTCGCAGCTCTACGACGACGTGCTGCTTGCCCGCTTCGCCGGGCAGAACCGGCCGCGGCGCAAGCTCGGTCCGGCCTGGATGCGAACGCTCGCCGTCGATCCCGCGACGCTCCAGCCGGTCGCGGACGGCATCCCCGGCCTCCTCTGCCACTTCGACCTCGCCAACGCGGGCTCGGTGCTCGCGGTGCAGACCGAGGACGTCGGGATCGTGCACGAGGGACGCGTCAAGCTGCTCGGCCGGGCGCCGGGCGCCGAGCCGCGCGGCTGCGCGCTCGCGCTGGCCGACCTCCTCGCGAGCGCCCCGTGACGGCCGTCGCGCAGCGCGTGGAGCGAAGTGTGCTCCAGGCGGGCGGCGTCGCCGCGCTGCTCGAGCGGGCGCGTGCGGCGCAGCGGGCGCTCGCCCGGCGCGAGCGACACGAGATCGTGCGCCGCCTCGAGGAGGTGTGCGCGCTCTGGCTGTCCGACGACGCGCGGCGCGAGGCCGCGGCGCGGGCGATCGCGCGATCGACGGGGTACGCGCAGCCGATGGTCGAGCTGTGCCTCGCGCGAACCTTTCGCGCCTTCACCGCGCCGCACCTCGGCCGGGTGCTCGACGCGGCGCTCGCCGGCGTCGACCTGCGCGACGAGGACGATCTGCCGCGCGACGCGGACGCAGGCCCGATCGTGACCGCGCCGCGCCTCGTCGTCGTGCTGCTCGCGCAGAACACGCCCGGGCTCGCGATCGCGCCCACGCTGCTCGCGCTCGGGCTGCGCGCCGCAGTGGTGGTCAAGTCGGCGCGCGGCGAACGCGACTTCGCGCCGCTCCTCGCGCGCTCGATCGCCGAGATCGACCCGGAGCTCGGCGAGGCTTGCATCGCGACCACCTGGGCCGGCGGAACCGCGGCGATCGAGGACCCGCTCTTCGCCGCCGCCGACCGCGTCGTCGTCTACGGCAGCGAGCGCAGCATCGCCGCGGTGCGCGCCCGGGCGGGCGAGCGCGTCATCGCGCACGGGCCGCGCGTGAGCCTCGCCGTCGTCGCGGGCGCGAACGAGGCGGCGCTGCCCGGGTTCCCCGCGGCCCAGGCGCGCGCGCTCGCCCGCGAGGTCGCGTTCCTCGACCAGCGCGGCTGCCTGTCGCCGCAGCTCGTCCTGGTCGACGAGCGTCTTGACCGCGAGGCGCTGGGCGAGGCGCTTGCCGTCGAGCTCGAGGCGATCGAGCGCGAGTGGCCACGGCGGCACCTGCCGCTCGAGGCGGCGACCGCGTTCCGCCGCGCGGTCAACGCGGCGGAGGCGGAGGCGCTCGGCGGAGCCGTCTCCCTGCACGGCGGCGCGCACGAGCCCTGGGCGGTGGTCGTCGAGCAGCGCGCGCAGCTCCGCGCCACCCCGCTCGACCGCTTCGTGCGCCTCCATCCCTACTCCGGCGCGAGCGGGCTCCGGGCCGCGCTCGCGCCGCTGCGCGGCGTGCTCGAGTGCGTCGGCGTCGCGGCCAGCGCGGAGGAGGCGCGGCTCGTCGCCGCCGAGTGCCGCGCGGCCGGCGCGGCGCGCGTCTGCCCGATCGAGGAGATGCAGGACCCGCCGGCCGACTGGCACGGCGGCGGCCGTCCGGGGATCGAGCGGCTTCTCTCGTGGAGCACGATCCGCCTCGCGCGGGACGCGGCGCCGGCCGCGGCGTCCGAGCCCGAGCCCGCACCGCGCCTCTTTGCCCGGCACGTCGCGCAGACCTCCGACGCGCCGCGCGGACTCGAGGTAGTCCGGGCGCGCGGCGCGCGGCTCTTCACCGCGGACGGGAGGTCGTACCTCGACCTGCTTTCCGGAATCGGCGTCGCCTCGATCGGGCATGCACACCCCGAGGTCGCGCGCGCGGTCGCCCGGCAGGCCGAGCGCTACACGCACGTGATGGTCTACGGCGAGGACGTCCTCGAGCCGCAGGTCGGCCTCGCGACGCGCCTTGCCCGGCTCCTCCCCGAGCAGCTCTCGGTCACCTACTTCACCAACAGCGGCACGGAGGCGATCGAGGGCGCGCTCAAGCTGGTGCGCAAGGCGACCGGGCGGCACCGCGTCCTCGCCTTCGAGGGCGCGTTCCACGGCGACACCACCGGCGCGCTCGCGCTCGGCGGCAACCCGCTCTACCGCGAGCCGTTCCGCCCGCTCGTCGAGGGCGTCGAGCATCTGCCGTGGGACGACGAGGCAGCGCTCGAGCGGATCGACGAGCGCACCGCCGCGGTGTTCGCCGAGCCGGTGCAGGCGGAAGCCGGCGTGCGCATCCCGAGCCCCGGCTTCCTGCCGCGTCTCGCGGAGCGCTGCCGCGCGGTGGGCACGCTGCTCGTTTTCGACGAGGTGGTGACGGGACTCGGCCGGACCGGACGCTGGTTCGCGTTCGAGCACTGGCCGGGTGCGACGCCGGACGTCCTCGTGCTCGCCAAGTCGCTCGGCGGCGGGCTGCCGCTCGGCGCGTTCGTCGCCTCGCCGAGCTTGATGCACGTGCTTGCGCACGACCCGCCGCTCGGCCACGTGACGACCTTCGGCGGCAACCCGGTTTGCTGCGCGGCGGCGCTCGCGAGCCTCGACGTCCTCGAGCGCGAGCGGCTGCCCGAGCGCGCCGCGCGGACCGGCGACGAGCTGCGCGAGCGTCTCGCGGCGCTCGTCGGCCGCGGGCCGCTCGTCGCGGTGCGCGGGCTCGGCATGCTGCTCGGCCTCGAGCTCGCCGACGCTCCGGCGACGCAGCGCTTCGTCGCGCGCTGCCGCGAGCGCGGCGTGCTGCTGGGCTGGACGCTGCACGACGATCGCGTGGTGCGCCTCGCGCCGCCGCTCGGGCTCGCGGCGGACGAGCTCGAGGAGGCGGTCCAGGTGATCCGGGCGGCGCTCGAGGCGTCCCCGAGCTGATCCGCGCTCGCCGATTCGGCTCTCGACTTCGTCTGCCGGCAGGAGCAGAATTTGCCATGATGGCGACGCACGGGGTGAAGGGGCGTGCGGCGGCGAAGCGTGTCCTTCGCGCACGCATGCCGGAGCGCGGGCCTGGGGTCCGATGAGCGAGCGTCTCACCGAGCGCGATTCGCTCGCGGACTTCGAGCGCCGCGACATCGAGCTTCTCGGCAAGACGAAGCTCGTCTTCGTCTCGGGCAGCGGGCCGGCGGTCATCGTCATGACCGAGATGCCCGGCATCTCGCCCGAGGTCGCGCGCTTCGCGCGCTGGGTGCGGGACGCGGGCTTCACCGTCTGGATGCCGAATTTGTTCGGCGACCCCGGCCGCCCGCCGACCGTCCTGCGCGGGCTCGCGGTCATCGCGCGCGCGTGCATCAGCCGCGAGTTCCGCGCCTTTGCCGCGAACGAGTCGAGCCCGATCGTGGACTGGCTGCGGGCGCTCGCCGCGTACGCCTACCCCGAGTGCAACGGCAAGGGCGTCGGCGCGATCGGCATGTGCTTCACCGGCAACTTCGCCCTCTCGATGATGCTCGAGCCAAAGATGCTCGCGCCGGTGCTCTCGCAGCCGTCGCTGCCGCTGCACGACCGCGCGGGCCTGCACATCGCACCCGAGGAGCTCGCCGCGGTGAAGGCGCGGCTGGACCGCGAGGATCTGACCGTGCTCGCCTACCGGTTCGAGGGGGACACCTACTGCCGCGCCGAGCGCTTCGCCGCCTACCAGAAGGCGCTCGGGGACCGCTTCATCGGGCGCGTCCTGCCGGACTCGGCGGCCAACCCGAACGCGCTCATGAAGACGCCGCACAGCGTGGTCACGGCGCACCTGATCGACCGCGACGGCGAGCCGACGCGCCAGGCGGTCGACGAGATCATCGCCTTCTTCAAGCAGCGCCTGCTCTGAGCCGACTCCGTCGCGGGACGGCGTCGTCGTGTAGGATCTTCATCGCCGGGTGACGAAGCTACCGCCGTCGGGAGCGGCTGCGGCACTCCGGCTCGCGCGGAGCCGCGGGCAGGGTTCTTGCGACGCGTTGCCGCTCGTGGCGCCCGGAGGTTTGCGCATCCCGGTGGCGCGGCTCGGCCGCGGCGCGCCCCTGCTCGTACCTCTCGCCCTCGCCGGGGCGCTTCTCGCCTGCGGACAGCGCAACGTCTTCGTCCCGCCACCGCCGCCCGAGGTGACCGTCGCGACCCCGGTCGAGCGCCCGGTCGTCGACTCGGTCGAGTTCAGCGGCACGACCCGGGCGTCCGCCCGCGTCGACCTGCGCGCGCGGGTGAACGGCTACCTCGAGCGCATCGAGTTCGAGGACGGACAGGAGGTTCGGGCGGGCGACCTCCTGTTCGTCATCGACCGGGCGCCGTTCGAGGCCGAGGTCCAGGCGGCACGCGCGAACCTGCTCAAGGCGCGCGCCGCGCTCCAGCTCCAGGAGGCGAACCTCGCTCGCGCGCGCCGCCTGTACCGCGAGGAGGTGACGGCGCAGCAGGAGCTCGACGTCCGCGAGGCCGAGCAAGCGTCCGCCGCCGCCGAGGTGGCGGCCGCCGAGGCGGCGCTGGTGAAGGCCGAGCTGAACCTCGGCTACGCGATGATCCGCGCGCCGATCAGCGGGCGGATCGGGCGCCACCTGGTCGATGTCGGCAACCTCGTGCAGGCGGAGCAGACCTTGCTCGCGACGATCGAGTGCATCGATCCGATCCACGCCTACTTCTATCTCAGCGAGCGCGAGCTGCTGCGCTTCCGCGAGATGCTGCGCGCCAAGGAGCTGCCCGACCCGGAGCTCCACCCGCCGGTCCTCTACCTCGGGCTCACGACCGAGCGGGACTTCCCGCACCAGGGCCACCTCGACTATCGCCAGCTCGGCCTCGACCCCGACACCGGCACCGTCGAGCGCCGCGGCGTCTTCCAGAACCCCGACGGCGCGCTGGTGCCTGGTCTCTTCGTGCGCATCCGCGCGCCGATCGGCGAGCCCGCGCCGCGGCTGCTGATCGACGAGCGCGCGATCGGCAGCGACCAGCGCGGCGACTACGTGCTGGTGGTGAATGAGGACAACACCGTCGAGTACCGCCCGGTCGAGCTCGGCATCGCGGTCGGCGGCATGCGGGTGATCCTCTCGGGCGTGCGGCCGGACGAGCGCATCGTGGTCAACGGGCTGCAGCGCGCGCGTCCGGGCGAGGAGGTCGTGCCCGAGCTCGCGCCCTCGGCGCCCGACCGCGCGACGGCAGGCGCGCAACCGGTCCCCGAGCCGCCGCCGGACGCGGGCTCGCCGGCCGCGGCCGCAGCGGCTCGCGGGTCGGGCTGAGCGAAGCGGGCACGCGTGATCTCGCGCTTCTTCATCGAGCGGCCGATCTTCGCGAACGTCATCGCGATCATCACGATCGTGATCGGGCTCGTCGCGCTGTTCGTGCTGCCGATCGAGCAGTACCCCGAGATCACGCCGCCCACGGTGCGTGTCTCTGCGGCGTACCCCGGGGCGAACGCCGAGGTCGTCGCCAGCACGGTCGCCGCGCCCATCGAGCAGCAGGTCAACGGCGTCGAGAACATGCTCTACATGTCGTCGACCAGCTCGAGCGACGGCACCTACGCCCTCACCGTGACCTTCGAGATCGGCACCGACCTCGACGACGCGCAGGTGCTGGTGCAGAACCGCGTGTCGGTCGCCGAGCCGCTCCTCCCCGAAGACGTGCGCCGCCAGGGCGTCACGACGCGCAAGCAGTCGACCAACATCATTTTGGTCGTCGCCCTCGACTCGGACGGCGACCGCTACGACAGCCTGTTCCTCGCCAACTACGCGACGCTCCGCCTGCGCGACGAGCTGAGCCGCGTGCCGGGCGTCGGCGACGTGCGCGTCTTCGGCACCGGCAACTACAGCATGCGCATCTGGCTCGACCCCGAGCGGCTCGAGGCGCGAAGCCTCACGACCCAGGACGTGATGGAGGTCATCCAGGAGCAGAACGTCCAGGTCGCGGCGGGGCAGATCGGCCAGCCGCCGGCGACGGAGGACGTCAACTTCCAGTACACCGTCACGACGCTCGGACGGCTGAGCGACGTCGAGCAGTTCGAGAACATCATCGTCAAGTCGGGCGCGCGACGATGGAGCGCCTCTCCCGCTCGTTTCCCGAAGGGATGCGCTACTCGATCCCCCTCGACACGACGCGCTTCGTCCAGGAGTCGATCGGGGAGGTGTACCGGACGCTGCTCGAGGCCGGCCTGCTCGTCCTGATCGTGATCCTCGTCTTCCTCCACGACTGGCGTGCGGTGCTGGTCCCCGCGACCACCGTGCCGGTCACGATCATCGGCGCCTTCGCCGCGATGGCGGCGCTCGGCTTCACGGTCAACATGCTGACGCTGTTCGGCCTCGTGCTGGCGATCGGCATCGTCGTCGACGACGCGATCGTGATCGTCGAGAACGCCGCGCACCACATCGAGGAGGGCATGGAGCCGAAGGCGGCGACGATCCGCGCGATGGACGAGGTGCTCGGCCCGATCATCGGCATCACGCTCGTGCTGCTCGCCGTGTTCCTCCCGGCGGCGATGATGGGCGGCATCACGGGCCAGCTCTACCGCCAGTTCGCGCTGACCATCGCGGCGACGGCGCTGATCAGCGCGATCAACGCGGTGACCTTGAAGCCGGCGCAGTGCGCGCTGTGGCTGCGGCCGGCCCGCGAGCGACGCAACGTCTTCGTGCGCGGCTTCGAGGCGGTGTACGGGCGCACCGAGCGGGGCTACGTCCGGGTGGTCCGGGTGCTGGTGCGGCACGTCCCCGCGATGATGCTCGCGTTCGCGCTGCTCGTCGCGCTCACCGTGTGGTGGTACTCGCGCGCACCGACGGGCTTCCTGCCAAACGAGGACCAGGGCTACGTCATCGTCAGCGTGCAGCTCCCGGACGCGGCGTCGCAGCACCGCACGCGCGAGGTGGCGCGCCTGATCGACGACGTGCTCGCGCGGACGGACGGCGTCGCCGACTGGTTCACGATCGGCGGCCTGTCGCTGCTCGACAACAGCTCGGCGCCGAACGCGGCGACGCTGTTCATGATCTTCGACGACTGGGACGAGCGCCTGCCGCACGGCCTCACGCTCGAGGCGATCGTGGCGAACCTCGAGCGCGAGCTCGGGGCGATCCGTGCGGCGATCGTCTTTCCCTTTGCGCCGCCCGCCATCCGCGGCCTCGGCGTCCGCGGCAGCTTCGACATGATGGTTTAGGACCGCGCCGATCTCGGGACGGGCGCGCTCTTCCAGGCGGTGACGGCGATCGTCTCGGACGCGAACACCCAGTCCGGACTGGCGGCCGTCAATAGCACGTTTCGTCCGGGCGTGCCGCAGCTCTTCGTCGACATCGACCGCACCAAGGTGAAGCAGCTCGACATCCCGCTGAGCAACGTGTTCGCGACCCTGCAGGGGTCGCTCGGCTCGGCCTACGTCAACGACTTCAACAAGTTCGGCCGGATCTACCAGGTCCGCGTGCAGGCGATGCCCGAGTTCCGCGCCCAGCCCGAGGACATCCAGAAGCTCGAGGTGCGCAACCGCAACGGCGACATGGTGCCGCTCGGGACGTTCGCCGCGGTCGAGAAGTCGTTCGGTCCGCAGACCATCACCCGCTACAACCTCTACCCCGCGGCGTCGATCACCGGCGTGCCGGCGGAGGGCTACAGCACCGGCGAGGCGCTCGACCTCATGGAGCAGATCGCAGCCGCCAACCTCTCCGAGCAGATGGGCTACGAGTGGACCGGCATGGCCTTCCAGGAGCGGCGGATCGGCGGCCAGGCGCTGCTGATCTTCGCCATGGCGGTGCTGCTCGTCTACCTGGTGCTCGCAGCGCAGTACGAGAGCTGGTTCGCCCCGTGGGCGGTGATCCTCGTCGTACCGCTCGGGCTGCTCGGCTCGATCGCTGCCGTCTCGCTACGCGGCGCGGACAACAACCTCTACACGCAGATCGGGATCGTGCTGATCATCGCGCTCGCGAGCAAGAACACGATCCTGATCGTTGAGTTCGCGCGCGCCATCCGCGAGCGCGGCGAGTCGATCGTGGACGCGGCCATCGCGGCGGCACGGCTGCGGCTGCGGCCGATCCTCATGACGTCGTTCGCCTTCATCCTGGGCGTCGTGCCGCTGGTCGTCGCCGAGGGCGCGGGCGCCGCCGGGCAGCGCGCGCTCGGTACCGCAGTGTTCGGCGGCATGATCGCCGCGACGCTGTTCTCGGTGCTGTTCGTGCCGGTGTTCTTCGTCTTGATGCAGGGGCTCGCCGAGCGCTGGTCGGCGCGCGCACGTGGAGCTGCTGCCCGACGGCCCGAGCGAAGCCCAGCGGCGCAGCACGAAGATGGTGATCGTCGCCCAGGCCTCGCACCGTGACGGCCGGCGCAGGACGTCGCGCATGCACACGCCCGAGGCCTACTCGTTCACCGCGACGGCGAGCGCGCAGCTCGCGCGACGGGTCCTCGCCGGCGACTTCGAGCCCGGCTTCCAGACCCCGGGGCGGGTGTTCGGCCCGGACTTCGCCCTCTCGCTCGCCGGCGTCCGGCGCGAGGATTTGGATTGACGCCCGCGGCCGACGCGTCCGGGCGGCCCATCGAGGTCGCGATCGTCGGCGGAGGTTGCGCCGCGATGGCGGCGGCGTTCGAGCTCACCCGCCCCGAGCACGCGGGGCGCTACCGGGTGACCGTCTACCAGCTCGGCTGGCGGCTCGGCGGCAAGGGCGCCTCGGGCCGCGGGCCGGCCGGGCGGATCGAGGAGCACGGGCTGCACCTGTGGATGGGCTGGTACGAGAACGCCTTCCGCCTGATGCGCGAGTGCTACGCCGAGCTCGGCCGCGACCCGGCGACCTGCCCGATCGTGCGCTGGGAGGACGCGTTCGACCCGCTGCCGCTGGTCGGCGTCACCGACCCGACGCCCGACGGCGGCTTCGAGCCCTGGCTCGGCGTGCTGCCGCCGTCGGCCGGCCTGCCCGGCGACCCCGACGTCGCACCCCGCCGCTGGACCGTGCGCGACTACGTGGTGCGCACGGCCGAGCTCCTGCGCACGCTCCTCGAGTCGCTCTGGCGCTCGGGGCCGGACGAGCCGTCGCCGGCCGCGCGGCTTGCGGACCTCGCCGCGAGCCTCGCGCGCGATCCCGGGAGCCTCGGCAGCGCGATCCAGCGCCTGATCGAGCTCGGCGAGATCGCCGGCTCGACGGGCCTCCTGCAGGCCGCCGCCCTGCTCGAGATGGCGCTCGGCCGCGGCGACGGGCAGCCGCGCGACGCGCTCCTCGAGCTCGTCGACGCGATGTCGGCCCGCGCCCGCGCCGTCCTCGAGCAGCGGCTCGCGCGCGATCCCGCGACGCGTCGCGTGTGGCAGGTGATCGACCTCACGCTCGCCACGCTGCGTGGCGAGATCCGCTTCGGCATCCTGACCGACCCGCGCGGCTTCGACGCGATCGACGACTACGACTGCCGCGAATGGCTGCTCCTGAACGGCGCCTCGCGAAGCTCGGTCGACAGCGGCTTCGTGCGCGGCCTCTACGACCTCGGCTTCTCCTACGAGGACGGAGACCCCGCGCGGCCGCGGATCTCCGCCGGACAGTCGCTGCGCGCCATGGTCCGCGCGTTCTTCACCTACCGGGGCGCCTTCTTCTGGCGCATGCGCGCCGGCATGGGCGACGTCGTGTTCGCGCCGTTCTACGAGGTGCTGTGCCGCCGCGGCGTCGAGTTCCGCTTCTTCCATCGCCTCGAGAACGTGGCGCTCGCCGGCAGCGGCGCGCCGGGCGACCCGCTGCACGTCGCGGCGCTCGACTTCGACGTGCAGGCGCTGGTGCGCGACGGCGCGTACCGCCCGCTGGTCGACGTCGGCGGTCTGCCCTGCTGGCCGTCCGAGCCGGACTGGGAGCAGCTCGTCGACGGCGACCGGATGCGCCGCGAGGGATGGCAGCTCGAGCTCGACGCCGACCGGCGGTGCGTCGCGCGGCGGAGGCTGCGCGTCGGCGAGGACTTCGACCTCGTCGTGCTCGCCGTCGGGCTCGGCGCGATCCCGCACGTCTGCCGCGAAATCTTGGCGCGCGACGCGCGCTGGCGTGCGATGGTCGACCACGTGAAGACGGTCGCGACGCAAGCCTTTCAGGTGTGGCTCTCGGCGGACATGGAGGAGCTCGGCTGGAAGCACGGCCCGGTCGCCGTCTCCGGATTCGTCGAGCCGTTCGACACCTGGGCGGACATGCGCCACCTGCTGCCGCGCGAGGCATGGGGCGGGCGGGCGCGCGCCCTCGCCTACTTCTGCAGCGTCCTGCCCGATGCGGACGTCGCGGCGAGGGGCGACGCGCTCACCCCCGACGCGGTCGCGGCGATCCGCGAGCGGGTGCGGCGCAACGCGGTCGCCTTCCTCGACCGCGACGTCAAGCAACTCTGGCCGCGCGCCGTGGCCCACGGCCGCTTCCGCTGGGACCTCCTCGTCTCGCCGAACGTCGAGCCCGCTCCGTCCCGAGCGGCCGGCCCCGAGCGGTTCGCGAGCCAGTTCTGGACGGCGAACGTGAACGCGAGCGACCGCTACGCGCTCTCGCTCCCCGGGAGCAGCTCCTACCGCATCTCCCCGCTCGATCGAACCTACGACAACCTCACGGTGGCAGGCGACTGGACGGCTTGCGGCTTCAACGCGGGCTGCGTCGAGGCGGCCGTCATGTCGGGCCGGCTCGCGGCGCACGCGATCGCGCTCAAGCCCTCGCTCGAGGAGATCATCGGCTATGACCACCCCTGACGACGGCGGACCGGGCGCGTCGCGCCCGCGCGTCACGCGGCCCGAGCCCGAGCGCACGGCGCCGCGGCGAAGCTGGGCGACGCTCTTCGGGGCCACCGACGGAGCCGGCGCGAGCACCGCGCCGCCCGCGGGAGACGGCTCTTCCGAGGCGCGCGCGAGCGAGACGGTCACCCGCGCGGTCGAGCTCGGCTACCGGGTGATCGACGACTACATCCGGCAAGGCCAGAAGGCGGCGGAGCGCCTCGCGACGCGCGCCTGGAGCCCGGAGACGGCGCTGCGCGACACGCAGGATCTGGCGGCGCGCATGACCCGTCACGCGTCCGACCTGATCGGCCTCTGGCTCGAGGCGCTCGACACGGCGAACCTGACCGGCGCGTGGCGGACGACGGAGCGCCCGGGCGGCCCGCCCGCGCCTTTCGGCGGCGCGGCGGGCGACGCGCCGAGCGAGGTCCAGGACGCGGCCCCGCCCACGCCGGCACCGTCCGGCGAGGTCGGCGAGGGCCGCACCCGGATCGCGATCGAGCTCGCGTCCGCGCGACCCGCGGCGGTCACGGTCGACCTCCGCTCGGGGGACCCTGCACGGCCGCTCGTCGTTCACGCGCTGCGCGCGGTCGAGCCCGAGAAGCCGCGCATCAGCGAGGTCGCGATCGAGCCCGCGACGGCGGGCGCTCCGGCGCGGCTCCGCATCCGCGTGCCCGACGGGCAGCCCCCCGGGACGTACGACGCGCTGGTCATCGACCAGGCGACGAGCCGCCCGGTGGGCAGCGTGAGCCTCACCCTGTCGAGCTGAGCGCGTGCCGGACGCAGGCGCATCGTCGCTCGTGCCGGAGCTGCTTCGCGCCTACGGCGACCTGACCCGCGTCGAGCTCTGCCGCTACCTGGGCCCGCGCGAGCCCCGCCGCCACCTCTACACGCTGGTGGCGGACTACCCGCGGCGCGGCGGGCGGATGCTCCGCCCGAGCCTCTGCATCGCGACCGCGCGGGCGTTCGGCGCGGAGCCGCGCGCCGCGGTGCGCTCCGCCGCGGCGCTCGAGCTGCTGCACAACGCGTTTCTCGTCCACGACGACGTCGAGGACGAGAGCGACGAGCGGCGCGGCAGGCCGACGCTCAACGCGCTGCACGGCACGGCGCTCGCGGTCAACGTGGGCGACGCGCTGTTGCTCCTCGGCCTGCGCGCGCTGCTCGACAATCGCGAGACGCTCGGTCCCCGGCTCGCTTTCCAGGTGCTCGAGGAGGCCGAGCGCATGGCGCGCGAGTCGGTCGAGGGACAGGCGATCGAGCTCGGCTGGCGGAGCGACAACGCGCTCCACCTGTCGGACGACGACTACTTGACGATGGTCCTGAAGAAGACGTGCTGGTACACGACGATCTTCCCGCTGCGCGCCGGGGCGCTCATCGGCGGCGCGCACGCGGTGGACCCCGATCGGCTCGTGCGCTTCGGCTTCTTCCTCGGCGCCGCCTTCCAGATCCAGGACGATCTCCTGAACCTCGACGGCGACGCCGCCCGCTACGGGAAAGAGCTCGGCGGCGACGTCTGGGAGGGAAAGCGCACGCTCATGCTGGTCCACCTCCTGCGGAGCGTGACCAGCGACGAGCGCGCCCGGCTCGCGCGCTTCCTCGCGCTCCCGCGCCGCGAGCGCACGGCGAGCGAGGTCGCCTGGGTGCGCGAGCGCATGGACCGCTACGGCTGCCTCGAGCACGCACGCCGCATGGCGCACGGCCTCGCCGGAGCCGCGCGGCACGAGTTCGACGAGATGCTCGGCCCCCTGCCGCCGTCGCCGGACCGCGACTTCGTCGGCGCGCTGTGCACCTGGGTGCTCAGCCGGAGCTGAGCGACAGGCACTGATCCGCCTGGACGACACGACGCGAGCCGCGCGCCCCTAGAGCGAGGCGAGCACCTCGCGCGCGCGTCGCAGGTCGAGCGTGTCGAACCCCTCGGCGAAGCCGCCGAGCACCCCGTCGAGCACGGCGCGGCCCTCCGCCCGGCGCGGCCCCTCGCGGAGCAGCTCGGCGAGCGTCGTCGCTGCGTGCAGCTCGTAGCTCCGCGCGCCCGAGCTCCGCGCGAGGTCGAGGGCGCAGCGGACGCTCGCCTCGGCGGCCTCCGCCTCGCCCCGCCGCGCCAGCACGACACCGCGCAGGCGGTGCAGCTCGGGCGCGAAGAAGCGCGCGAGCGACGTCGCGCAGAAGCCGAGGCCCACGTCGATGGCCGCGCTCGCTGCGTCGAGGTCGCCGACGAGCAGGTGCGCCTCCGCGAGCTCGACCTGGTAGTACGCGAAGCTGAGCAGCGTGCCGATCGACTGGAGGATCATGAGCCCCTGCTGCATCACCGGCAGCGCCCCGCCGCCGTCGCAGGTCGCGACCAGCGCGCTCGCGCGGCTCAGCATGCCGATCGCGACCCACAGGTAGAGCTTCTGCTCGCTGGCGAGCAGGATCAGCCGGTCGGCTGCGGCGAGCGCGCCCTCGGAGTCGCCGAGGTGGCGCATGAGCATCGCGTCGAAGCCGAGCGCCGCGGCGAGCGACGTCGGGTTCCGCTCCTGCTCGACCTTGTCCATCATCTCGCGGCACAGCGCGCGCCTGGTCGGGATGGCCGAGGTGCCAGAGGCAGAGCATCTCGGTCGAGTAGCAGTACATCGAGCCGTCCCAGCCGTAGCTCCGCACGAAGCGGCGGACGTCGTCGTGGCCGTAGAAGGCACGCGCGCGTGCGGCGTAGTCGCGACCGCGCTCGAAGTCGGCGGTCCAGAAGGCGTGGACGGCGATCGCGGTGTTGCCGGTGAGCGCGGCGACCGCATCGTCGTGCTTCTCGGCGAGCCGCCGCATGTGCGGCAGGAGCTGCTCGACGCCCTCGCGGTCGGCGCGCGCGAGCTGCACACCCCAGAGGCCGTTCAGGATCTTCGGCGAGAGCTCGGTATCGAGCCGCTGCGCGATCTCCTGCGCCTCGCGGAACGTCGCTTCCACCGCGGGAGCCGAGAGCCCGAGCATGTTGAACTGAACGGTCCCGAGCGTGGTGAGCAGGTCGAGCCGGAGCCGGCTCGCGCGCTCGGAGTCGGCGACGCCGGCGAGCAGGCCGAGCGCGCGCTCCGCCTGCTGCTGCGACTCGACGAACGCCGCCTTGCGCAGCGCCGAGTCCGCCGCGAGCTGCCAGCTCTCGATCGCCTGCTCGACGTCGCCGGCGCCCTCGTAATGCAGGGCGAGCGCGTCGGGTCGGGTGCGCGCGAGCTCGGGAAAGCGCTCGCGCAGCGTGCGCGCGACGCGCCGGTGCAGGCGCCGGCGAGCCGGCCGCACGATCGACTCGTACGCCGCGTCGCGCAGCAGGGCGTGCTTGAACACGTAGCTCTCGGTCTGGCTGCCGTGCCGCTGGTGGACGAGGCCCGCGGACATGAGCTCGCGAAGCTCGTCGCGCAGATCGAGCTCCGCGCGCGACGACACCGCACGCAGGATCTCGTAGCGAAACTCGCGACCGAGCACGGCGGCGAGCTGCGCGGTCTCGCGCGCCCCCTCCGCGACGGCGTCGAGACGGGCGGTGAGCAGGTCGCGCAGCGTCCCCGGGATGACGGGCTCGGACGTCGCACCGTTGGCCGGAGCGCCGTTGCCCCCCGCACCCTTGCCGGCCTCGGCGACGAGGCGCGTCATCTCCTCGACGAACAGCGGGATCCCGTCCGAGCGCTGGACGATCCGCTCGAGCACCTCGTCCGACGGGCCGCCGCCCGCCGAGAGACCGGCGCTCACCATCTCCCGCACCTCGCCGGCCTCGAGCCGCGACACCACGAGCAGCGATCCGCGGGCGAGCGACCAGCGCGGGCTGAACTCCGGACGGGCGGTGAGCGCCGCGAAGAGGCGCGGCCGCTCCCCCGCGCTCCGCGCGCGGGCTGCGTCGATCTCCTGGACGATCCGCGTCACGAGCTCGACCGTCGTCGCGTCGGCCCAGTGCAGGTCCTCGACCGCGAGCACGAGCGCTCGCTCCTCTGCTTGCCGGAGGAGGATCCGCACGAAGGCGTCGAGCGTCAGCTCCTTGCGGCGCTCGGGCGTCATCGTCGGCTCGGCCTTGGAGTCGAACCCGCCGCCTCCCATGAGCGCCTGGAGGAGCGGCAGCACCGCCGGGACGTCGAAGCCGAGCCGCTCGAGCAGCGCCTCGAGCGGCTCGGGCAGCGCGGCGAGCACGTCGACGAAGGGCCGCAGCGGGCTCGTGCGGTCGTCCGGCGTGCAGCGGCAGACGATCCACGAGTCGCGAGGCACGTCGCGCGCGAGCTCGCGCAGGATGCGCGACTTGCCGATCCCCGCCTCGCCGAGCAGGAGCAGCGAGCCGGGCTCGCCCTCGACCGTGCGCCGCCAGCCCGAGACGAGCGTCTCGAGCTCGCGCGTCCGCCCGACGAGCGGCGTCTCGCTCCGCGTGCGCGGCTCGTCGACCGGACGGGCGACGTCGAGCAGGCGGAAGAGCTCCGTACCCGCGCTGCCGTCCGTCTCGAGCGCGCCCGCCGGCTCGATGGCGAAGCCCTCGCGCAGCAGCGCGCGCGTCGCGGAGCTCAGCAGGATCTCGCCGCCGCGCGCCCGAGCTTCGATCGCGGCCGCGGTCTGCGGCGTGATGCCGACCAGATCGATCGTCGCGCCGCGCCGGAGCTCGCGCGCGACGATCACGCCGGTGTGCACGCCGATCCGGACGTCGAGCCGGATCCCGCGCGCGGCCGAGCGCTCGCTCGCGCGGGCGACCGCCTCGCGCAGCTCGAGCGTCGCCCGCACCGCGCGCCGCGCGGCGTCCTCGCGCGCCCGGCTGTAGCCGAAGAGCAGCACCACGCGATCGGCGAGCGCGCTCGCGAACTGGCCACCTGCGCGCGCCGCGATCTCACCGAACGTCGCGTGCAGCGCGTGCAGGACCTGGTCGACCTCCTCGACGTCGACCGTTTCCTCCACGGTCGACACCGCGAGCCGGCAGGCGACGATCGTCACCTGGCGGCGCTCGCCCGCGACCTCGTCGCCCGGCGCCGCGGGCTGCGCCGCGGCGTGGCGGGGCGTGGCGCGGTCGAGCCGGTCGAGCGCGCGCAGCAGGCCCTCCGCGGTCACGTCGCGCTCGAGCACCCGCTTCGCGGTGACCACCTCGAGGAGCTTGCCGAGCGGCGAGCCGCGGACGATCTCCGGGATCGGGACCGGCCGCGCGTCGAGCTGGCGGTGGAGGATCTCCGCGGGCGACCCGCGACCCATCGCCGGCTCGCCCGTCAAGCACTCGATGAAGACCAGCCCCCACGAGTACAGGTCGGAGCGCGTGGATGCCGGCTCGCCGCGGAGCTGCTCGGGAGCGGCGTACGCCGGGGTGCCGACGAAGGTGCCGGCGGGCACGTCCGGATCACTCTCGAAGCGCGCCCCCTCGCCGCACACGAACCCGCCGAGGCCGAAGTCGAGCACCAGGGAGTTGCGCCGCGCGCCGGTCTTCGTGACGATCACGTTCTCGGGCTTCAAGTCGCGGTGCACGATCCCGAGGGCGTGCGCCGAGCTCAGCGCGTCGAGCACCTGGGACATGAGGTGCACCCCTTCCCCGACCTCGAGCGCCCCCTCGCGGGCGAGCACCTCGCGCAGGGTCGCGCCGGGAACGAGCTCGAAGACGGCGTAGAGAAGCCCCGCTTCCGTCTCGCCCGAGTCGATCAGCCGGACGATGTTCGGGTGCGAGAGCTCGCTCGAGAGCTGCATCTCGCGGCGGAACCACTCGGCCTGCCGCGCGAGCTCCGCGGACGACTGCCCAGGCGGTCTCTGAAAGACTTTGATCGCGACGCGCTGACCGGTCGAGAGCTGCCGCGCCTCGTAGACCGTCCCGAAGCTTCCCGCGCCGAGGCGGGCGACGAGCTCGTAGCTGCCGGGCAGCGCGACTTCGGCGTCGGGGAGATCGCGATCGCCATCGACGCGTGCGGCGGGATCCGCCGTCGCTTCGCGGCTCCCGGTACGGCGCGAATCCGATCGCATGAAGAGGGGCCCGACGGCCGGAGCGGCGCGCTTCGCCGCTCGAGCCGCAGATACCCCATGCGCGATCGGCGCCGCAAGCGCCTTCGGGCGGGACGCTGCTCAGGCGTGCGCGGCGCTGCCGGGGCCGGCCGGGCCAGGGAAGGTGGCCGCCGGCGCGGCCGACCGGACGAACGGCGGCGCTGCGTGGGGCGGGCTCACCGAGAGCAGCACGGCCGTGACGAGCGCCACGACGACGGTGAAGGCGCACAGCGTGAGGCGGGTATCCTTGTCGAGGGATCGCACGTTCCGTTTCTCCTGGCGGCGGGCACCGGGCGCCCATGGGCGGACGCCGCTTCTTGCCGCCGTCCCTGAGACGCTACCTTCGGGGTAGCGGGCGCTACCCCGCCGTCCGGCGTCAGGAGGGCGGTCCGGCCGGCAGCGAGCGGATGTACTCGGCCGCCCCGTCGAGCACGAACTGGACGGCGAGGGCCGCGAGCAGGATGCCGAGCACCCGCGTCGCGACGTGGATGCCGCTCGTGCCGAGGCGGCGCAGGAGCCAGCCGCTCGCCGTGCCGAGGACCAGCCAGGTGACGAGGAACACGGCCGCGAGCGCCCCCGCCACGATGGCCAGCTTGACAGGGTTGCCGCGGCCCTGGGTGGTGAGCAGCAGGACGGTGGTGATCGCCCCCGGGCCCGCGAGCAGCGGGATCGCGAGCGGGAAGACCGCGATGTCGGCGCCGTCTGCGGCGTCGAGGCCGGCCGCGTCCTCCGTCATCTCGCGCGAGCCCCCGTCCCTGCGCTCGTCGGGGGCGGCGCGCTGGGTCGCCGGGCGACTTCCCCCAAAGAGCATCGGCATCGCGGTCGCGAAGAGCAGGATGCCGCCGCTGATCGCGAACGCGTGCACGGTCACGCCGAGGTAGGCGAGCGCGCGGTGCCCGGCGACCAGGAAGAAGATTGCTATGGCGAAGGCGATCGTGACCGCGCGGCGGACGATCGCGCTCCGCTCCTCGGACGTCCGGTCGGCCGTCATCGCGGCGAACAGCGGCAGGACGCCGAGCGGGTCGACCACGACGAGCAGCGTGGTGAGCGCGACGAGCGCGAACTGAAGCGTGTCCTCCTCGAGCACGGCCCCCGAACGTGTACGGGGATCGAGGCGCGTTGCAAGGCGGCGCGCCCGGGCCCGCCGGCCGCGGAGGACCCCGCGTACAACGGCGGCCGGACGATCGGCCCGAGCATGGTCTCGTGGGCGCGCCTCGGCCACCTGCTCCACGTCGACGCGCGGATGAGCGGCTTCTCCTAGGGGCTGCTGCCCGATCCGGCGGACGACACCGCGCGGAGCGCCGCGTTCGACGCGCAGAACTTCAACCCCTACCTCGACGCGGCGGACGTGCTGCGCGTGGCGCTCCGCTTCCTCGCCGCGCACCCCGCGCTGCGCGCGGTGCCCGTCGTCCTGGTCGGGGAGAGCTACGGCGGCTTCCGGGCGACGCTCATGCTGCACATGGTGCTCCACCCCGAGCGCTACGCCGGGGGCGGCGCGCTGTTCCTCGAGCCGGATTCGGTGATCTACCGGATCGCCGGCGAGGTCGGCGTCCCGTGGACGCCGTGCGACCCGTCGACCGACCCCGGGTGCGTGCCCTACGGCGACGCGCTCGACTTCGTCGCCGGCGTCGCGCAGCGCGACATCTACGACTACTCGCAGCCTGCCGGGTTCCTGATCGAGCTCTTCGAGCGCTACGGGCAGACGATCCTCGACCCGCGGTTCCTCGAGGTCCTGCTCGAGGTCGACCTGCAGGCGATCGACGGGCTCGGCGCGCCGGCGCGACGGCTCGCGTTCCGTCTGCCCGGCGCGCCGGCGCGACGGCTCGCGTTCCGTCTGCCCGGCCCGCCGCTCGGCTCGGCGAGCCGCGCAGCACCGCTCGCCGTCCGGCCGCGCGTGACGCCCCCCGCGATGGCGCGCGCGCTCGCCCGCCTGCCGCTCGAGCCGCGCGAGACGTCAAGCGAAGACGGACGCGTCGCCCCCAATACTTCGCCGGCCACCGTCGCGCAGCAGGCGGCGGGCTTCGACGAGCGAAGCCTCGCGTCCGCGCTCGGCACGCTCCGCCCGTGGGACCGCTACTTCCTCGCCTGCCAGCAGGAGATCATCGAAGCGTTCTACGACAACCGCGCGGTCGCGGCGGGGCTCCCCCTCGCTCCGCTCGACGACCACTTCGGCGCGCTCTTCCTCGAGAACCTCCGCCGGGTCGAGACCTTCATCACCGCGGCGGAGCGCGACCTCGTCGTCTACTCGGACGCGCTCGCGCCGGGGCTCGCGAGCCACGAGGCGATCGTCGCATCGGTCGAGCCGGCGCGCTGGCCGGGCGACGAGCCCCGGCCCGGGGCGCTCGAGATCCGCTTCCGCCCCGGCGCGCTCGGCCCGGGCCCCGAGCTCAGAATCGTGCGCTTTTCGCGCTACGGGCGAAGCGGGCACGGCGTCGAGGTGTTCGAGCGGGCGGAGCTGCTCGACGACGTCGCACGCTGGCTCGCGGCGCTCGGCCAGAGCCCTCGAACGGACCGCTGAGCGCGGCCGCCGGCGCGGCCCTACGGCAGCGCGAACCCGCCTACGGCAGCGCGTGACGCGTGATCGAGCGCGCGCGCGTGTAGGCGGCCACACCCTCGGTCCCGAGCTCGCGGCCGATCCCCGACTGCTTCCAGCCGCCGAAGGGCACGCGCGGGTCGGTCGCGTTCGGGCCGTGGTGGTTGACCCACACGGTGCCCGCCTCGAGCCGCCGCGCGAGCCTCGCCGCGAGCTCGTCGTCGTTCGTCCAGACCGAGGCCGAAAGCCCGTAGTGGGTGTCGTTCGCCTGCGCGATCGCGTCGTCGAGGTCGCGGTACGGCAGGACCGGCAGCGCGGGCGCGAACTGCTCGTGGCGGACGATGCCGGAGTCGCGCGCCGCGCCCTCGACCACGGCCGGGCGCACGAACCAGCCGCCCGCGCCCTCGTCCTCCGGGCGGAGGCGTCCGGCGCGGTGCACCCGCGCGCCCGCGGCGCTCGCCTCGGCGAGCAGCCCCTCGACGAAGTCGCGGCTTCGCGCCGTGTGGACCGGGCCGAGGGTCACGCCGTCCACGGTCGGGTCGCCGAGCAGCTCGCGCCCGCCGCGCGCGAGCAGCGCCTCGACGAGCTCCGGGACGCGCGCGGCCGGCGCGTAGAGCCGCTTGATCGCCATGCATACTTGACCGCTGGAGGCGAAGGTCGACTGGTAGAGCCGGTCGACGAGCGCGTCGGTGATCGTGACGTCCGGGCAGAGGATCGCGGGGTCGTTGCCGCCGAGCTCGAGGAGCACCGGCTTGAGCGAGCGCGCCGCCGTCGCCATCACCGCGCGGCCGGTCGCGATCCCGCCGGTGAACGACACCATGTCGACGCCGGGGTGGGCGACGAGCGCCTCGCCGAGCTCCGCGCCCGGCGCGTTGAGCGCCGCGACGAGCCCCTCGGGCAGCGCGTTTGCGAGCGCCGCCGCCACGGCGAGCACGGCGCCCGGGCAGGTCGGCGGCGCCTTGACGACGACCGCGTTGCCGGCGAGCAGCGCCGGCACGACCTTCATCCCGAAGACCGCGACCGGCCAGTTGAACGGCAGGATCGCCGCAACCACGCCGAGCGGCTCCGCGGCGGTCTCGCTCATGCCCTCCGGCGTGCGCCGGCGCTCGAGGGCGGCACGCGCGGCGTCGGCGAAGGTGTCGGGGATGACGGCGAGGGTCGCGCACTCGAAGGACGCCTCGGCGAGCACCTTGCCGTGCTCGCGGCTCAGGAGCCGCGGGAGGTCCTGCGCCGCCGCCGCGTCCGCCGCCGCGCTGGCGGCGCGCCGGACGGCTTCGAGGCGCTCGTCGAAGGAGAGGGCCGCCCACGCCGGCTGCGCGCGACGCGCCGCCTCGACCGCCTCGTCGAGCTGCGCGAGCGAGGCGGCGGGCGCCTCGTGCACCACCTCGACGGGACGAGCCGGGTTGTGCACCGGGTAGGTTCCCGCGGCCCCCGCGACGCGTCGTCCAGCGATCGTCAGCATCGTTCGCTCCTCGCCGCGTCCGCCCTCTCCTCACGACCGGACGCAGTTTCCTGCGATGCACCTGCCCGCCTGGCCTCTCGTCGTGCACGTCACGCCGTCGGGCTTCGGCTGGTAGCGGCAGCTATCGCCGACGTTCACGGGATCGGTGCACGCGCTCACGGGCGGGCAGACGAGCCCCTCGAGGATGCAGCGGCCCGCCTCGCACGACCCGGAGAGCGCGCCGATCGAGCACTCGGTGCCGTCGGGCGCGCTCGTGCTCGTGCAGCCGTCGGCGCTCGGCGCGTCGATGGTGCAGGCGTTGCCGTCGTCGCAGCTCTCGGACTCGGGGCAGCCCTCCTCGCCCGCGACGCAGAACGCGCTCACCGGGCTCGGGACCAGCGAGACGACGTAGGAGATGCGCGTCGGGTTGCCGCCCCGCTCGCCCGTGCCCGAGCCGACGTACAGCGTCCCGTCGACGATCGACGGCGCCGAGCCGAGCGGGCCGCGCGCGTTCAGCCTGGCGAGCGTTTGGCCGGTGTCGGAGTCGTAGGCGTAGAGCGTCCCGCCGAGCGAGCCCATGAAGACGACGCCGGGGACGGCGGTGGTCGGCGCGAAGCTCGGCCCCGCCTCGGAGCTGCTCCACAGGACCGCGCCGCTCTTGGCGTCGAGCCCCCAGGCGGCGGGGAGCTGCGGGTTGTTGAGGTCGAGCCCGACCGCGGTGCTGAACAGGATCTTGCCCTCGCCCACCGCCGCGCTCGCGATCACCCCGCCGATCGCGCCGCCCTGGACGACGCGCGTCGCCCAGTACGGCTCGACGCGGCCCGTGATCTCGTTCACGCCGTCGCGGTCGAGGACGTAGTAGTGACCGTCCTTGTTGCCGACGCCGATCACCTCGCGCACGGCGCCGCCGATCTCGACCTCGAACAGGTTCGGCACGGCGCCGAAAGACAAATCTTCGGGGTCGACCTCGCGCGGGCGCCACACCCAGGCCGGCTCGCCGGTCGCGAGGTCGAGGGCGAACACCGCCTCGTCGTACGGCGGCATGATCGGCGACGGGAGCGGGGTTTCGGGATCGGTGTCGCTGTCGCAGTTGCTTGACGCGGTGTAGAGAAGGCCGCGCTCGGGGTCGATCGTCGCCGACGACCAGACGTTGCCGCAGGTGTTGGGCGTGCGGTCGAAGTTGCAGCCCTCGCGCGTCGCGAAGAAGTCCGCGGGCAGGCCGAGCTCCTCCGCGGTGTGGTAGCCGTCGAAGCGGCGGATCTCGTCGCCCGGCGCGGGACGGCACGACGAGCCGCTCGCCAGGTCGAAGAACCAGCGCAGCGTGCCGGTCCGGACGTCGACCGCGTAGAAGCCGCCCTTGCCGAAGTTGTCGTTCACGTCCATGCCGAAGTAGACGAGCCCGTCGTACACCGCCGGCGACGACTCGATCTCGTTGCGCTCGACGCTCGAGTCGCAGGTCGTGCAGCCGGTGCCGGCGTCGAACTCCCAGATCTTCTCGCCGGTCGCGGCGTCGAGGCAGTACATGGTCATGCCGCCCGCGACCAGCACGACGCGCCGTCCGTCGACGTCCTCGACCGCGGCCGAGCCGGCCGCCGGATAGGACGCGCCCGGGTGCGGCTTGAACGCGAAGCTCCAAGCGAGGCTCCCGTCGCGCGCGCGGAGCGCGTAGAGGTTGCCGTCCCACGACGGGACGTACACCACCAGCGTCCCCGGCTCGCCGGGGAGGTCGACGCGTGCGACCACCGGCTGCGCCGTGATGATGCCGCCGGCGAGAAAGCGCCACTTGGTGACGAGCTTCGGCGCGGTCTCCTTGGTGATCTTCGTCTCGGCGGCGTTGAAGTAGGTGCGCGCGAGGCTGCCGCCGAGGTAGCGCCACTCAGCGGTGTCGCCGCCCGGCGCGTTCGGGCTGTTCGGGCTGGAGGACTTTCCGTCGGAGCAAGCCGCGAGCGAAGGCAGCGCCAGCAGCGCGGCGACGCGGGCGATGCGCGAGCGCCGGATCATCTCCCACCTCCACGGGTATGCGTGCTCGGGGCCCGGCAGGACGACCTCAGTTGTTCGCCGCGCCCTCGCGGATCCAGGCGCGGACCGCCTCGGTCTGCGCCGCGTCGAGCGGGGTTGCGCCGAGCGGCATGCGCGCGCCGCTCGACTGGATGCCGAGGATCTTGTCGAGCACGTAGCTCCCCTCGGGGTCGAACGGCGCGATGAAGAGCTTCGCCGGGTCCTGGATCGACGGCACCTCGAAAGTCGCGGCCCAGGTGCGGCCGGGCAGCAGGTCCGGGGGCCGGCCGTCGGCGTGACACGCGTCCGAGCTCGCGCAGGTCGCGGTGAAGATCGGCTGCACGTTGCCGCTCAGCGTGGACGTCGTCCCAGGCGGGAAGAGGAACGCGCCGTTCAGCGTGACCGTCGCGATCTCGACGAACGCGGCGCTCGAGCACGGCGCCTGCTCGCAGGGACCCGCGCCGAAGCAGCGGAAGTCGAACTCCGACTGGGCGGGGTTCGGCGAGGGTCGCTCGCTCACCTGCTCGCACCAGATGAACTGCGGCGGCTGGCTCCCGTCGAGGAAGAACACGTTGCCGGTGATCGTGTCGTCGTTCAGGT